>Ga0102934_1001892_pt1 | contig 14697 bp, 16 predicted proteins | sample SalPonR2_A_D1_MG_FD_78175 | JGI IMG/M metagenome (GOLD analysis project Ga0102934, IMG submission 78175) | Salt pond soil microbial communities from South San Francisco under conditions of wetland restoration - Salt Pond MetaG R2_A_D1_MG | ecosystem: Environmental > Aquatic > Marine > Intertidal... | reverse complement strand
CACCGTCTGAGATTGAACTACCATCAGGCGTTAACCAGCGGGCAATCGTGACTTTAAGACTACCTTCGTTAGGTAAATTAATGAGTTCTTGTACCGACCCTTTACCAAAACTCTGTTGGCCAATCACTGTTGCTGCGTCGTGTGCTTGGAGCGCACCCGCTACAATCTCAGATGCCGAAGCCGAGCCGCGATTGATCAGGATAACCATCTGCTCTGGGGCGAACTGTCGAAGGGTTCGACCAGTGCTCCGGTAGAGTTCGGTCGGTCGACCGTCACCAAACTCTTCTTGCACCACGACTTTCCCGGCGGGCAAGAAGTAGCTGGCAATGTTTATCGCAGACTGCAAGTATCCGCCCGGATTCCCCCGTAGATCGAACACCAGGGTACGTGCACCACTACGCACATACTCACGCAAGGCATTTTGCATCTCAGCCTCGGCAATCGCATTAAAACTAAAGAGGCGGATGATGTAGGTGTCGCCCTGCTGCTCAGTTTCGATAGTTGGGATAGTGATATTGTCGCGCGTCACTGTTATCTCTCGAAGCTCAGTATCGCCCGAACGGAAGATGGTAAGCGTAACATCAGTTCCCTCTTCACCTCGAATGAGCTGCACCGCGCGGTCGACACTCATGTCTTCGGTTGAGGTGCCGTTAATTTCGGCAATAACATCGCCTGCCAGTAGGCCGGCTCCTTCAGCTGGCGTATCTGGTAGTGGCGAAATGATAGTGATGACATCATTGCGCATACCTACCTCCATACCAACACCACCAAAATTGCCAGCAATATCCTCGTTAAACTGTTCTGCGTCAGCTGGTGGCAAATAGGTCGTGTAAGGGTCGTCGTAGCTTTCAACCAACCCTTCAATCATACCCTCTACCCGGCTATCGTTGGTAATCGGGTCGCTACTACTTGCGGGCGCAAACTTTTCTTCAAGCAGGTCCCAGACGCGCCAGACGTCAGTGAGCTGTACTTCCTCGGGCTGTATCGGCGTGCCCAAGAGTGTATTCAGGAGCGAGGCTTGCTGTGAGCCGGCTGAAACGGACTCAGATTGACCCAGCTGCCAGCCCGCAAAAAAAGTTGCCACCGCTAACAGTAACATTCCCGCGTATAACCCAAAGCGAGGATTTTTGCTCGCCGGCGCCAGTTCGGTATCTTCGTGCATCGGCCTATTATTGCACACGTCCGCCAAGCTGCAAAAGGTTTGATTGCTATACTAGGGAGAGGAATATGTTAGAACGCTACTCCCATCAACAGCTGACCTGGATCGACATCGTAAATCCGACGGCAGAAGAAATCCGAGCCGCTATGGAAGAAGCGGACATTCCGCTCACCTTCACCGACGACCTTACCTCGATGACGCCGCGTACCGAGACAATCGCCGAGAAAGGTGCGGTTAAAATTACGCTCGACTTTCCCATTGTAAAGCGGACCGACATCAACCATCCACACGAAGTCAAATTTATCGCGACGAAGCACCATCTCGTTACCATCCGCTTCGAAGATATTCAAGCGATAGACCAGTTTAAGAAAGATTTTGAAGTGGTGAGTCTACTCAAGCGCTCTAACCAAAAAGCGAGCGGCGCGCACCTACTGACCACCCTACTCCTGCGCCTCTATCGCGGCCTCGACAGTAAGCTCGACTACCTCGCCGGACAACTCCAAACGATAGATGCTGCTTTGTTCGATGAGCGCGAAAAAGAAATGGTTGTCGAAATATCGCGCGCTGGACAGCGCTTGACCGCCTTTCGGCAAGCTCTAGGGGCGCATGAAAGTGCTCTAGCCGAGCTTTATACCGGCATCGGCGTTGCTTTTAGTAAGTCTAATCAAGAACCGGTGGTGCGGATTAACGAACAGTATATGCACCTTTTACGTCGGGTCGATCGCCAAAAGCAAACACTGGTTGAGCTTCGCGAGACCAACAACTCCCTCCTGACCACGAAACAAAACGAGGTAATGAAAACGCTCACGATCGTTGCCTTTACCACGTTCCCTCTCACCCTCTTTGCATCGATTTTCGGCATGAACGCGGTAAATATGCCATTTATTGGCGAATCGTACGACTTTTGGATTATTGTCAGCATGATGCTCGTCGTATCGATTGGCTTTTTTGCGTACTTTAAATATAAGCGCTGGATGTAAGAAATGCGCTTAAACAAAGTGATTTGTTTAAGCGCATTTCTTGCTTTCTTCTCTCACTCGGAAACAAAAATGGCTAAAGCCGCTTTTATTTCACTCGTATTGTTCGAAAGTAAAGTGAGTAAACGAGCGCAAGCGACTATTACGAACTTTGTTCCGAATTCGCTTATTACCTAAAGCGAATTCCTGGAACTGGCAGTTTAAAACTTACACTCATTATTGATTCACTCAGCGCCTCGAAATTCCTGCAAATTTGAAAATTCCGTTTAAGTTAATTCTCACGTGTACGCACAACGACTTAATATCAGCGTGAAGAAAAGTTCCTGGGTTAGAAATTTAAGATGAGAGCTTACAGCAATTCACCCTACGTTTTTGGGTGAATTGGCAAGAAAATTCATAATATGCCCTTTGGGCATTTATTCATTTTTTTTGCTACAATCACCCTATGTTTGGTTTCTCAGGTCCACAGTTACGACTACCGATTCTTTTTTACGATAGCGCCACGGGTGAGAAGCGAACGTTCACTCCCCTGCAGAAACGCGTGGTTACCATGTACAGCTGTGGACCGACGGTCTACGACCATATTCATATTGGTAATTTACGCGCGTACTTTGTACCCGACCTGGTGAAGCGGGTGCTGATGTATAACGGGTACCAGGTTAAACACACCATCAACTTCACTGACTTTGGCCACCTCTCCGACGACGGCGACGATGGTGAAGATAAGATTATGAAAGGTATGCGCCGCGATGGCTTCGAGATTACACTCGAAAACATGCTCACCTTTGCCGAGCCGTATATAGCTTCATTCAAGCGTGATCTTGACCGCTTCGGTGTCTTACCACCCACTTCCTATGCTCGAGCCAGCGACTACGTCCCGCAACAAATTAAACTTATCCAGACGTTAGTTGAAAAAGGCTACGCTTACGAAACCAGCGATGGGGTCTATTTTGACGTCACCGCCTATCCTGCCTACGGCCAACTTGGCAATGTCGATATCGACGCTATCAAAGCCGGTGCCCGCGTTGCGGAGAATCCAGAGAAGCGCCACCCGGCCGACTTCGCCCTTTGGAAAAAGGCCGAGCTCGGCTGGCAGAGTAAGTACGGCACTGGCTTCCCCGGCTGGCACATAGAATGTACCGCGATGGCCTTTGCTACGCTCGGTAAACAAATCGATATCCACACCGGCGGCGAAGACCTTATGTATACGCATCACAACGGCGAAATCGCGCAGGCAGAATGCTGCACTGGCAAACCATACGTGCAGTACTGGATTCACAATGCGTTCATCACGCTTAATGCTGAAAAGTTAGCTAAATCGACCGGCAATGTGATTACCCTCGATGAACTCATCGATCGTGGCTTTAGTCCGCAAGACTACCGGTACTGGCTACTACAAAGCCATTACCGTACCACGGCGAACTTCACCGATGAGTCACTCAAAGCCAGCCAACAGGCAGTAACGCGGCTGCAACGGTATGTGTACGAACAATTAGGCGATCAACCCTTCGCGAGCCCGCACGAGCGTTATGAAATGCGTTTCCTGGAAGCGATTAATGATGATCTCGACACCCCCAAAGCACTGTCGCTCTTATGGGACGTGGTAAAAGACGACACCGTACAGCCAGCCGAAAAGTTAGCCACCATACACGCGATGGATACCATTTTCGAACTTAAACTCTCGCTACCCCTTAATGAGGGTCTGGCAATGCTCGGCCACGTCGCCACCAATGAGCTGCCCGAAGATATTCAAGCACTGATCGCCGAGCGTGACGCTGCTCGCGCGGCGCAAAACTGGCCCGAGAGCGATCGACTGCGCGAAGCACTTAAACTTGAGGGGTATTCAGTCGAAGATACTCCCGACGGCACCAAAGTTTCAAAGTAATTAAAAGACCGCGGCGCACCAGCGCCGCGGGGGGGGGGTATTTCTCACACTCAGAATATTTATCGAAAACAGAGCGTTCCAGGAATGTATTCTTTGTAAAGAACAACAATAATGGTTTTCAAAGTAAATTTTCACGACTTTACATAACAAGCGTATACTGCTAATACATTCGGAACTAAATTCACAATAGTCGTTACACTCCTTTGTTCATTCATATACACAACATCTCCCCATTTTTCTCTAGTCGGCGAGAACTAGCCTGCGTGGTAAACTAAGCCCACTATGGCCGACCAATCGCAGCAACCCAGTCGCTCATTGCGCACAATGCCGCACGACGTCTCAATGGAGAAAGCGCTGCTCGGTGCGATCATCCTTAAACCAGACGCAATGCACGATGTGTCGGTACTTATCTACCCCGAAAGCTTTTTTGCCGAGAAGCATAGAGAAATCTATCGGGCAATCTTTACTATCTTTTCCGCTGGTGACCCGCTCGATGTCGTAAGCTTAAGCGGTAAACTCAAGACCAACAAGCAACTCGACCGCATTGGTGGCGTCGCATATCTCACCGAGCTGGTTGAACAGGTACCAGCTGCCGGTAACGCGCAATACTACGCCGAGCAAGTCCACAACAAAGCGACCTTACGCGGCCTCATTCACGCGGGCGATGAAATCGCCGAGCTTGGCTACTCCGACCCCGAAAACCTCGAAGCTACCCTCGACAGTGCCGAGAAAAAGGTCTATAACGTCACCAACATCTCGACCACCAAGGCATTTCGCACCATCGGCAACTCTCTCGCCGAAGCCTGGGAACGGTTTGAGCATCTCAGCGAAAACCCTAACGATAAGCGCGGGGTGCCAAGTGGTTTCACCGCCCTCGATAATCTCCTCTCTGGTTTTCAAAAGTCCGACCTCATCATTCTCGCCGCCCGGCCCTCTATGGGTAAAACCACCTTTGCGCTCGACGTGGCGCGCAATGCCGCTCTGCGGTTTGAAGCCTCGGTTGGTATCTTCTCGCTCGAGATGAGCGATCAACAGCTGGTCGACCGTATGTTAGCCTCCGAAGCCGGTGTCGATAGCTGGAAATTGCGCACCGGACGGCTCAGTAACGATCAAGAATTTTCTGCAGTCCAAGAAGCTATGGCGCGCCTCTCTGAGGCACAAATTCATATCGACGATGAGCCAGGCACAAATATTCTCAAAATGCGTTCAGCCGCGCGGCGACTCAAAAACGAACACGGACTCGACCTCCTCATTGTCGACTACCTACAGTTGATGAGCCCTACCAACACCAAAGCCAGCGATTCTATGGTGCAGCAGGTAACCGAAATTTCGCGCTCCCTAAAGATTCTCGCGCGTGAGCTCGATGTACCTGTCATTGCCCTCTCCCAGCTCTCTCGTGCCGTTGAGCAGCGCGGTGGTAAACCCCGTCTCTCCGACCTGCGCGACTCTGGTTCGATTGAACAAGACGCCGACGTGGTTATGTTTATTCATCGCGAGGATAAGATGAACAAAGACGTCGAGAGCGAACGCCCAAACATTGCCGAAATTTTGGTCGAAAAACACCGTAATGGCCCGGTTGGAAGCGCCGAACTCTACTTCGATGGTAACCACGTCCGCTTCCTCAACCTCGACACCCACCACGCCAGTAATGCTGCCGCGGCGAGTAACGATGATGACTTTTAGGGCTTATTACAATTAGTTAGTATAATGTGTCTGCGATTGTCTAAACTGCCCGTTCCAGGAATTTGCTCTAGGATTTGAGCAAATTCGGAACTAAATTCAGAATAGTCGTTACACTCCTTTCTTCATTTAATGTCTAACCTAGATAAACTCATCAGATTATTTGAGCAATTCCCCGGTATTGGTGCCCGGCAAGCCCGACGCTTTGCCTTTCACATCCTTACCCTGCCCGAGAGTGACAGTCGCGAACTAGCCGACCTCATTGGTAACCTCCAAGGCAGCGTTATCGAGTGTACGAGCTGTCGCCGGTTTTTTAGCCGCCAGGGTGGCACCACTACCGAATGTGGTATTTGCAGCGATGGTGAGCGCGACCGGACTAAATTAATGGTGGTTGCTCAAGATAACGACATCACCGCTATTGAGCGCTCGGGTGTCTACGACGGCCTCTACTTCGTGTTAGGCGGTACCCTTCCTCTGCTCGATAAGAAAGAAAACCACCGACTGCGCGGCAACGGCCTACGCCACATTGTCGAAGAGCGCGTTGCAAATGAGCTGTCAGAGATTATCCTCGCCTTTGCCGTTAACCCCGACGGCGAGAACACGAGCCGGTTTGTGGAGAAACTACTCGCAGAAACTGTACCGGATTCGGGCGTCAAACTGTCGTACCTCGGCCGCGGCCTATCTACTGGTAGCGAACTAGAGTACGCCGACCCCGATACCATTAAAAATGCTTTATCTAACCGAGGTTGACTTTTTATCATAAATTTGTATAAATTGTACTCGAACTGAACAAGGAGTAATACATTGGGCAATACTGAGACTTCTTTCATCGATTGTTACGGCAACACATTTACCCTCGGTAATGTGTGGCAAACGATGTACTGGGAAGCAGATCAAGTAGGCGACGACCAGCCGGTCCGCACAGACGTCATGGACCATCACGTCATGATGTGGTTACGGATGTCGCAACGTAACATCAATGAAATGGCAAGGCGCGTTACTGCGTATAAAAATGCCACTCATACTGAATAAACCGCCAGGCCTGGTAAATTGCCAGGCCTGTTTTTATGTGTACACAAACTCCCGCTTTTAGCGGGAGTTGGTTGTTAAATCTTGTCGATTTTGACTTGGGCGTACTTCTGGCGGTGACCAATTTTTCGGTAGAAGTTGCTCTTTGACTTGAAGCGCATAATTGAAAGCTTCTTGCCTTTCTTCATACCTTGATAGGTACCCGTAACTTTAGCACCAGAGACGGTCGGGGTGCCAACGATGTCGCCCTTCATCAGGACTTCGTCAAACTCAATAGTATCGCCATCGTTGTGCTCACCGAGAAGCTCAACGTCGATAACGTCACCCGGCGCCACAATGTATTGCTTGCCGCCGGTTTTGATTACTGCAAATTCGTTATTAGTTGCCATAGATATTGCTTTAGTGGCCGCAATACTACCGTAAAACCTTGATTTTGGCAATAGATTTAGATATGGTTCGCGTGGTGCAGATGTTAATCTGCCGTTAAAAAAGGAGTGCTTTCGTGTACCCACGGACCGTAATCACATCCGCTAAGTACCGCAAACGGTTCAAGCGGCGGAAATCAAAGCGTGGAGTCAAGCAAGGTAAGAGCCAGCGCTGACCAACGCACGTTCCCGCGCCAGCAACGGCTGGCGCGGGAATTTCTATTCATCCCCTTTCTGTGGTTTGTCGACGGTTAAAATATCAATCCCGACCGTTTCACCGGTAATTCTGGTCACGTCTTTATCGATTTTATTAAGCTCTTTATAGCCGGCGTTATAGTGATTGACGGTAGTACCAAGGGTGTTACCAATTTTTTGGTAGAACTCTTCATAGCGCGCGATATGGCCAGACAGTTTTTCGACGTTTTTGATAATATCTTGCGCCCGTTCCTCAATTGCCAAAGCTTTAAGGCCTTGCAGCACCGTTTGTAAGTAGGCCAGGAATGACGTTGGTGACACAATAATCACCTTGTACTTGCCCGCTGCACGCTGAATGAGATTTTCTTCCCCGGCACCAACCTTGTTCGACAACAAGTCGTAGTAGATACCCTCGTGCGGAATAAACATAAAAGCAAAGTCGGTGGTTTGTTCGGTCGGGCGAATGTACTTGGCGGTCTCGGTTATGCGCAGCTTCAGGTCGTTAATAAAGGCCTTCTCAAACTGCACTTTATCAGCTCCCTCTTCAGCTTGAATGTAGCGATTGTAATTTTCGAGCGAAAACTTTGAGTCGACCGGAATCACCTTTCCCTTCACAAACACGGCGGCGTCGACAATTTCTCCATCAGCAAAGGCGTACTGCATCTGAAAACTCTCGGGCGGCAAAACGTTATGCAACACCGTCTCGAGGTAGTACTCACCGAGCACCCCTCGTTGCTTGGGGTTTTTGAGAATATTCTGGAGCTCCTGTAGCTGGTCGGCTACTTTAAACACCTGTTTACTGCTCTCGCCTACCTCAGTTACACCTCGCACCACGTCGATGAGCTGCTTCTCCATCCGCTCTTGGATATCGCGAATAAGCTCTTTACTCTCACGAAATTGTAGCTGACTTCCCTCTTGCACCGCTTTATTGCTTTCGCTCATTTTACGGTCGACTGTTTCGGCCAGTGTCTGCAGCTGTTGTTGCATAAGCAACATACTTTGTTCGTCTTGCTTAGGTAACTCGGTTTTTTTAAAGAAGGCGTTATAAATCAGTATCGCCAAAATGGCGAGTAGTAATGCGACAGCAATGTATTCCATAATCATGCCGCTATTCTATCACCTAACGTAGCTACACCCGAACTGCCTGACCGTGCCGAGCAGTAGTGCCTCACGTTAGCGGCGCGCAAAGAAAATCCACTTCGCGATTTCTACTAGTAAGAGACCCAGCGCACTCACGCCAAACACCAAGAGCACCATACTGCCTGGTAGCGGCGTGTAATCTAAGACCTCACGCATAAACGGAATCGACAGCGAACCAAAGAACAGCCCACTACTTAAAAAGAATGCTCCGATAAAGAACTTGTTGTCTAAAAGGGATATCTTCCAAACGGGGACGGTCAGGGAGCGGAAGGCAAACGCAATAAAGAGTGAGTCGGCTGCCACCGAAAGGAACATCGCGCTGCGCAACATTTCGTCGGAGATATCGAGGCTGCGCAAGTAGAGGTAGAGTCCAACCGTTAATGTACTCAACACCACGACCACCAAGGCCAGAAAGCCCAACATGGCTTTAGAGAGAATCCCTTCCTCGTGGATATCTTGTGGCCGTCGACGCATCGCTCCTTTCTCACCCTTTTCAAACGCAAAGGCAACACTCATAAGACCCTCTTCAATAATGTTCGCCCAGAGAATTTGAACGGCCGTAATCGGCGCGGCGCTGCCGAGCATAAGGGCCGTCATAATGAGCGCGATTTCACTAAAGCTGGTTGAAAGGAGGTACCCAATCACTTTACGTAAATTTGAAACAATCCGTCGCCCCTCCTCGATTGCCGCAAACATCGTCGCAAAGCTATCACGCATCAGTACTAAATCGGAGGCGGCCTGCGCTACTTGCGTACCTGAGCCGGTGGCAACACCTATATTTGCCCGTTGCAGGGCCGGGGCGTCGTTGATACCGTCTCCCGTCATCGCCACAATCTCGCCAGCCTGCTGCAGCACCTCGGCTATCCGCATTTTTTGCTTCGGTAAGACGCGCGCATAGACGTGTGTATGTGCCATTGCCATCAACAGCTCTGCGTCAGACAAACCTTCGATGTCGGCACCGGTGAGTGGCGACTCCTCGCTCGTCGCGATACCAACGTGCTGGGCGATTGATTGGGCTGTCGCTGGGTTGTCGCCGGTCACCAAAAGCACGCGAGCACCGGCCGACTGCACGCCAGCAATCGCATCACGCACACCTGGGCGCACCGGGTCGGTAAAGACCATGACGCCTACAAACACTAAACCGGTAATAGTCTCGTCGGTAACCGACTCAGGAATGTCGTCGCCATAGTCTGGTACGTACCCGGTGGCCACGAGCCGCTTACCGGCCATGGTCGCTCGTTCAATCGCCTCGAGCAGGGTCGCCCGTCGATCGGTACTCAGTGGCACCACTACACCATTTTCAACTACCTGATGGGCGCGCTCAAGGAGAAGCTCAGGTGCCCCATTAACGCACAACCGGTACCCGGTTGTGACTGGCGCTACCCCCGCGGCGTAGCGATTCTCAGACGTAAACGCAAGATAATCGACCCGGTCCGCCCGATACGAAGCTTCATCGGCACTAATCCCAAAGGTATCAGCGAGCGTGAGAATCGCCCGCTCGACCGGTTCTCCGCGCGCCACACGTCCCGATTCTGTCTCGTCAAAAAAAGCATCGGTAGCACACAGGGCTGTATTAAAAAGATCATACACTGCTGGTTGCTGCTGCCAGGCATCTGAGCGCTCACTTGCACCATCGCCAGTAATAATGCCGGTAAGGGCCATCTTAGCCTGGGTGAGCGTGCCGGTCTTGTCGGTTAGTACTACCGTTGTTGAGCCGAGCGTCTCCGCTGCCAGTAGGTTGCGCACTAACCCGCCTCGCTTGAGGAGTGCCTCCATACCCACCGCTAAGATAATGGTTACCGCCGCCGGCAGCCCTTCGGGTATGGCCGCTACGGCAATCGCAATCGACATAAGTGCCATCGCTTCAAGGCTCTGACCAACCCATAACCCAATCACAAACAACACCACAATACAGACCCCAATGAGGTACATCATGGTGAGCGAGACGTTGCGCATCTCAATCTGCAACGGTGTATCTTCGTCGGCAATACCTTGCAAGCCTGCCGCAATCATACCGACTTCGGTCGCATCGCCCGTGGCTATCACAACACCCACGCCGTACCCGTCAGCCACGAACGTGCCTTTGTAGGCCATACAATCGCGCTCAGCTACGTGCGCGCCAACCGCCACTGAGGCTACCTGTTTGTCGACCGGCAGCCACTCACCCGTTAGTGCCGCCTCGTTGGTGCTTAATTTTTTAGTCTTGGTAAGCCGCATATCGGCGGGCACTTGCACGCCGGCTTGAAGCTCAACGATGTCTCCCACCACCAACTCGGCAGCGTCAAGCTCGTGCCGGTCCCCGTCGCGCCAAACAACGGCCCGTGTCACCTGCGAGGCTGCTAAGTGAGCAAACGCTCGCGAAGCTTTCCCCTCCTGGTAGAGACTTACCCCAATCGCTATCAAGAGCGCGACGGCGATTACACTGGCGTCGACAAATTCTTCGAGTAGGACAGTCACGATACACGCCCCTACCAACACCAGCGCCAGCGGACTGCGTAGCTGCTCCAGCACGCGCTCAAGCAGTGATGGACCGGGTTGTTCGGTAAATTCATTTCGACCGTCTTGAGCCAAACGCCGCATCGCCTCAGACTGAGATAACCCGTGCTCGTTACTCTGCACCATCTGCAGAACTTCACGGTGATCGTGCGCATGCCACGCGTAGGCCGCTGGCGTCAGCTCGTGTTCATGAAATACCCGCTTGGTTGCTTGAGAAGAACGCGCCATACAAGATCACAATATGATGGTATTATACCAGTCTAAGTTATTCTAAACGCTAAGTTATGGCCACTCATCAGGAAATCAAAGAATCGCTCGCTGCCGTTATGAAAAGTAAAGATGCAGTCAAGCTCCGCACAGTTCGCAGTATCTTAACGGCGCTCACTAACGAAGCTATCGCCCAGGGTGGTACCCCACAGACATTTCTCGAAGAGCCCGAGACGACTGCGGTTATTAAGCGTCTAGCGAAGCAGCGTAAAGACTCTATCGAGCAGTACGAAGCCGCTAATCGGCCAGAGCTGGCCGAACCAGAAAAAGAGGAATTGGCAGTCCTCGAGAGCTACTTGCCGCAACTAATGAGCCAGGAAGAGATTCGTCCCATTGCCGAAGCTAAAAAGGCTGAGCTGGGTATCGATGATAAGAGCAAAATAGGCATCCTGATTGGTGCCGTTATGAAAGAAACCGCCGGCCAAGCCGACGGCGGTGATGTGAAGGCGGTGGTTGAAAGTTTGTTGTCTTAACGTTCAATGCGACTATCGTCGATTCCTCGTAATCGATCAATACCCTCTGTGGGGGTGATGTCACCATCTTCGACTTGACGTCTAATAGTACTGGCTACATCAAACTCTGAGTCAACATTACCCTCGGCTTGCCACTTGGTCATTATGGCTGATAACTCACGCATAAAATCATTCAACTGTAGTTCTTGCTGTGGATTTTCTATAGACATACCGTAATAATAAACTATAGCAACGCAATAGACAAATTATTAAATCTGTTGTATTTTACAATTCGTTTAGCACTTTGAAAGGAGCACAAAATGTTCAATAACCTCCGTATCTGGTTTGAGGAATCATGTTACCTACTGAGCTGTAACGTTGATGAAGAAGCTCATCCTGAACCGCATATCTATGACATCACCATCTGGCAGGATGGACGACCGATTGATACTTTCACACCGGCAGAAGCACATACTCCCATTCGGGAAGCTGCACTGGAGGAGATTCAGTCAGCCTACCAAATTGATCCGTTACTTGAAAACGAGGAGTGATGGATGGACTACATCGGGCAGTATCATCATCGGAGTAGGCAGATGTGCCAATGGCAAGCGCTACACGTATGGGTAGCGCTTGACGAGCTAGATGGAACAGTATCGTTGGTGCGTATCGGTCTTACGTCTAACTATTCCGAGGCTCATGAAGAGCTCACGCTGACAGAAGTACGATTCAATTATGGCCAAATACTAGCAACAACCATCGAAGAAATAGTAGCGAACGGAGTGGAGTGGAGCAGTGGCGCCGAAGAACCTAGCTAAAGCTCGTTTTACCGCGGCCCGGAGGCGGAATCGCAAAGATCAAAAGAATCTTCGAATTCACACCATCAGCTTTCATGAGGTTAGCTTTTTCTTCGCTGGTGAGCGTCATTATTTCGGCTACGACGACAGTCGTCGCTGCGTCTACCGACTCAGCGCTGTACTACGGTATCCGTACCTTACCCCTGAAGATGCGGCCGATCTCTACGACGAAGCAGAAATGATCTTTCTCGCCCTCCGTCGCAGTGCTGCAATACGGGCAGCACGAAAGACTAAAGAAAAGTCGGTACCGAGTCGACAGCTCGAATTACCACTCTAAATTGACCGAGGCAGGTCACGCAAGAAACCCAAGGCGCACGCGCCTTGGGTTGTTTTTTTTATAAAATATTGTTTAAATGTTCGATGGGGATGTCTGTAACTTTTGTTGAAAAAGAAGGTCAGACAATATGAGCAAGATCATCGAGCATCCCATCCGGTCTCAGCGGAGTAATAACACAATCTACCAACCTAATATATTCGTAGATTGTGACGATGTGGCACTCGTGTATGAAATAGCTGATTTTTTGGCTCTGGTACACGAACAATCGCTAAAGCCTATACCAGCTCGCTACGGCGGCTACTGGCTAAGGTTTAAAAAACCCGTAGAGGTTTACCCATCGTCTCTCAAAGTCGTCGGATGGCTCTACCAAACGTCGGTCTCACAACCACACCTACAATAGACGTACTCGAGGCAGGTCCAACCATCAGATTGATGGTTGGACTTTTTCAATTAAAAATCAGTCAGTAGCTGAGCCTTCTCCACGCAAAACTCCCCCACCTTCGTCCGCCGCAATGAGGCGAGTGTCGCTGGGTAGCCCAGTCGCCGGCCTAGCTCTTCAGCTAAGCTACGGATGTATGTTCCGCTACCTACGAGAAAACGTACTTTCAGGATAACCCGATCTCTACCCTGCACATCCGTATTATAGATATCTAGGAGCGCTGCTTGGTAGACCTGCATATCGCGGACGGGCACCTGCTCCACCTGCTCGCCTTTGGCCGCCGCAGCGCGCGCCCGCTTGTACATTGGAATACCGTCTTTTTTAATGGCTGAGTAGGCCGAGACCGGTAGCCGCAGGCTACCGGTCATTTCCTGTAGTGCGTGCTGTACGGTTGCCTGATTGAGATCGGTCACCTCGGCTGTCTCAACGATTTCTCCTTCCAAATCTCCGGTGGTACGGCTCTCGCCAAGCGCAACCTCGGCCAAGTACTCTTTATCGAGCTTAATGTAGTCGGTCAGCTGCTTGGTCCCCTGCCCTACTCCAATCAGCATCAGGCCAGAAGCGGCTGGGTCGAGCGTGCCGGCGTGCCCAAATTTTCGCACCCCAGTCCGTCTACGAAGCTCACGAATAACATCGAACGAACTTATGCCCGTTGGCTTATCGATGAGTAGGAGTGGGGGCAATGATGACGTAGCGTTAGACACAATCTATACACTCGCGGGTAAATTCGAGCAATTTAATTACAAAAAAGGCAAAGAAAAGCAGGAGCATTGCGCCTTCCCAGCGCATAACCTGTTTAGCAAGGCCATTAACGAAGAAGATTGCCGACGCGGCGATGAGAACCGGTAACCCGACACTGAGGACTACGTCAGTGGCTGGGAGGGCAACAAACAGCCCGGGGATACCTACCACCATCAAAATGTTAAATGCATTCGAACCAAAGATACTGCCAATCGCCATCTCGCCGTGGCCATCACGGACCGCTTTAATCGACACGAAGAGCTCGGGTAATGACGTACCCAAAGCAATGGCAAAAATTGAGATCACTTCAACTGGCACGGCTAATGTTCCGCCAAGATTAATCACCATCTCAATGGCGTAGTGAGCCCCCACCAGTACTGCACCCAACCCAAGCACCGTAAATGCTAATGCCTGTGCTTGTAATCGGGGTGGCTGTTTATCTTCTTCGTGGAGCTCTACCCGGTCGTCCCGTTCAGCATCGCTAAAGAGGTACCAAATATAGGCAGCAAACGTACCGACTAATAGTACCGCTTCGATACGGTCAACCACTCCGTCATACATCATTAATAAAAAGTGTGTCGAAGCGATAAAAAATATCGGGAGTTCGGTTTTAATTAAATCGCGCTTAATGATGATGCGCCCACCGAGCAACGTCACAAACCCAACCACCAGTAAGATATT
>Ga0102934_1001889_pt1 | contig 14710 bp, 14 predicted proteins | sample SalPonR2_A_D1_MG_FD_78175 | JGI IMG/M metagenome (GOLD analysis project Ga0102934, IMG submission 78175) | Salt pond soil microbial communities from South San Francisco under conditions of wetland restoration - Salt Pond MetaG R2_A_D1_MG | ecosystem: Environmental > Aquatic > Marine > Intertidal... | reverse complement strand
TGATGGTAACTTCATGATGGTATCTCCATGAGACATCCAAACCTGAGTTTGGACCTCTACCCCTTTCAATAAGCCAGAGGATTCATCTATAGTTGTTAACCGGGCACGACCATACTCACGAGAATCGGATGCTTCCACTTCTCCTCCATAATGATGAGCCATATATTGTGCTCCATAGCATATACCCAGTATCGGCAATTTGCCTTTTATTCCGGAGATATCAGGTACAGGAGCCCCTGGCTCTCTTACAGAGGATGGACTCCCCGACAGAATCACTCCCTTTACTGATTCGTCGGGTTCCGGATAATGATTAAATGGATAAATATCACAGTAAACGTTATTTTCCCGTACCTTTCGAGCTATTAGCTGCGTGTATTGCGATCCAAAATCAAGAATATAGATTTTTTCCATTAATCAGTATGTGTTTTCAGTGTATTCAAATGCAAAAATAGTATTTATCTGTGTATTTATCCTCAAACACATTCTCAATGCTCTCGGTACATTTCAATACGAAAACGATCGCCATCAGCAACGCAGATAACCGGGCCAAATAATTGCGCTGCTTCGGTCTGAAATTCATCAATATCTTTGTACCTGGTTGAAAAATGCCCTATTAACAATTTTTTAGCCCCTGCTTTAGCTGCGACCTTTGCCGCCTGCACTGCAGTTGAGTGATATGTCTCCAATGCCAGTTTCCTGTCTCTCTCCAAGAAAGTAGCTTCATGAAACAGCAAGTCTACATTTTTGATATAATCCGCTATTCCGGGGTAATATGCAGTGTCTGAAAGATAGGCATAAGATCTGCAATGCCAGGGGGGATATGTTAATTCCCTGTTTGGGATTATTTTTTTTTCTGTTATTAGGTCCTCTCCTTTCTTGACGCGAACAATTTCCTCCACTCCTAACTTGTAAGCCTCTATTTTATCTTTTCGAATATTCAACAACTTTGGTTTCTCCTTAAAAATGTATCCATACGTAGACGTTCGGTGTACCAATTCAATAGCCTTAACTTCCGTCTTGCTATCCTCATACACGGTCTCTCCATCTTCAACGCTATGATGAATCAGTGAATAAGGCAGAGGCCTAAAAAAAACCAGATGATTATCCAATAATTCCTCCAATCCTTTTGGTCCATAAAGATGAAGATCTGCATTTCTACCCATTAGCCCCAGGCTGGAAATAAGTCCGAACAACCCAAAAATATGGTCTCCATGAAGATGAGATATAAAGATGTTATTAATACGTGCCGGATTCAAACGATACCTGCGCATTTGGATTTGAGCGCCTTCTCCACAATCTATTAAAAAAAACCGCTCATTTATGTTAAGTAAATGAGCGGCAGTAGAACGTTTCGAGGTGGGCAGTGCGGAGCTGCTACCAAGAATTATCAATTCAAATGACACTAAGCCAAGATTTATTCAGCATTTTTAATCATTTCCACAGCCTCGTCAACATCCTTTGTTATATTCAAAACTGTATCCAACTGTGAAATGGTAATGAGTCGCTCAACAGCATCATTTAATCCTGTAAGAACAAATGTTCCATTGGCATTTTTACACAGCCGGTTTGCAACGAGAATGGCACTAAGACCAGAGGAATCACAATAACGTGCATTACTGAGATCCAATATTATGTTCTTTTCGCCGTTGCCGGATACCAACACCAGTTCTGATTTTAAAGTCGGTGCAATATGCGTATCCAGCTTCTCTTCCAATACTTTGATTAAAGTATGGTTTTCAAATTTATCTATTTTGAACTCCATAAAGCTGAAAATTTATTTTTAGGATTAGTTATCATCTTCCTTTTTGTTTCCAGCCTCCTTCTTTTCGTTCTGCTCCATCTCAGACTTCAATGCTGCAAGGTCCGATATATCTCCGAGTGTGGTTTTTTCAAGATTGCTTTTCAATTTCTTTGCTGCTTTTCTTGACTCACCTGACTCTGATTTCTTACTGGACTTCTCCGTCTGTTTTTTCTCATCTTCATGAATTCGGCTATGAGACAAGATAATCTTTTTTGCGGACTTATTAAACTCTATCACCTTAAAAGGTAGTTTTTCGTCCATTTTTGCAGAAGAGCCATCCTCTTTCACAAGGTGTTTTGGTGTCACAAATCCTTCTACTCCATAGGGTAAGGCTACAACAGCACCCTTATCCATGAGTTCCACAATGGTTCCTTCATGGATGGTGTCCACCTCGAAAATGTTTTCGAACACATCCCATGGATTCTCTTCCAGCTGTTTGTGACCAAGACTCAATCGACGATTCTCTTTGTCAATCTCCAATACGACAACATCAATATCACTACCAACAGAGGTAAATTCCGCAGGATGCTTAATCTTCTTCGTCCATGAAAGATCTGAAATATGAATAAGACCATCAACTCCTTCTTCAATTTCAACAAATACACCGAAGTTAGTAAAGTTACGAACTTTTGCAGTATGTTTTGTGCCAACTGCATATTTTTCTTCTATCTTCTCCCACGGATCCTCCTTCAACTGCTTTATTCCCAGTGACATTTTGCGCTCTTCTCGGTCAAGAGTCAGAATAACAGCTTCCACTTCATCTCCGACACTCATAAATTCCTGTGCACTTCGCAAATGCTGTGACCAGGACATTTCTGATACATGAATAAGTCCTTCAACTCCAGGAGCAATCTCCACAAAAGCACCATAATCTGCCATTACAACAACTTTGCCCTTTACCTTGTCACCAACTTTCAGGTCTGGATCAAGAGAATCCCACGGATGCGGTGTCAGCTGCTTCAAGCCCAGTGCAATCCGTTTTTTATCATCATCAAAGTCAAGGATTACTACGTTTAATTTTTGATCAAGCTGAAGAACCTCTTCCGGGTGATTAACCCTACCCCAAGAAAGGTCTGTAATGTGAATCAGACCATCCACTCCTCCGAGGTCTATAAAGACACCGTAAGAAGTAATATTTTTAACAGTTCCTTCAAGTACCTGACCTTTTTCAAGCTTGGCAATGATTTCTTTCTTCTGCTGCTCCAGTTCTTCCTCAATAAGTGCTTTATGCGATACTACCACATTTTTAAATTCATGGTTAATTTTAACCACCTTGAATTCCATTGTCTTACCAACGTAAGCGTCATAGTCTCGAATTGGTTTTACATCAATTTGAGATCCTGGTAAAAATGCTTCAATGCCAAATACATCAACAATCATTCCTCCTTTGGTCCTGCATTTGATATACCCTTTAATCACTTCATCCTGATCCAGTGCTTGATTAACACGATCCCACGACCGCATTGCACGTGCCTTTTTATGAGAAAGGACAAGCTGACCCTTTTTATCTTCCTGGCTATCAACATATACCTCAACTGTATCCCCTACTTTCAAATCAGGATTATATCGAAACTCATTAAGAGATACAACACCTTCAGATTTGTAACCAATGTTGATCACTACCTCGCGTTTGTTCATTGAGATGACCGTACCATCCACAACTTCATTTTCTGCGACTGTTGAAAGTGTATTGTTATATAGCTCTTCGTATTTTTCCTGACTGGCAGATGTCTCAACTGCATCTTTTTCTGCAAACTTGTCCCAATCAAATTCCGGATCACCGGTTTCTGTAACATTTTCCTCAGGGGAAGTTACCCCAACTGAGTCCGTTACCTGACCTGTTTGTTCTTGAGTTGAACCTGTGTGCAATGTGGAGGCATCATCTTCCTTCGTCTGCACCTCCCCTTTTGCATCAGATTCAGAGGATACTGAACTATCAGAAACACTCTCTTCAACTTCCTCTACAGAAGGTTTAGCGGATTTTTCCGCTGCATCATCTGATTCACCTTCACCCCTTGGTGCTTCTTCTTTCCAATCTCCCTTTTCGCTTAATCCCTCAGGAGTCGCATTTTTATCCTGGGATTCCGTTTCGCTGTTATCTGCTGTCGAACTGCTTGCAGCAGTGTTTTCATTAGCAGGCCCCTGCTGATTTTCATTGACGTTCTGCTCTTCTCTTAAAGCATCATTTTCTTTTTCAGTCATTCGATAATTAATTTAAAATTAATAAGTTAGACATTATAATTACCTGTAATCGAGCCGCAAAGATAGCGAATTTATAAGAAAACGCCCAATTTTCATCCATGAAAGTTCACGGGAATTTTTTGATCTCCAGCTGTTTTTAGAAATATTTATCTGAAACTGCAAATGACTTTTCATCCCCTGTAAGTATAATCATCTCAAATATAGCTCTACAGTATTCAAACGTTTAACCTCTCCTTCAAAGTTCCTCTGATAATCATCACTCCTTTTGCACAAAATCTATAACTTTACTGCTCCAAAAAATGAGGAAGTATGAAGATTGCTATTATCGGAACTGGATATGTTGGACTGGTATCCGGAACATGCTTTGCTGAAACAGGTATCCAGGTTACATGTGTGGATATAGACCATGCAAAAATTGATCAACTAAATCAGGGATTTGTACCCATTTATGAACCGGGGCTGGAACGAATGGTAAATACTAACCTGGAAAAAGGAAGGTTATCTTTTTCAGCGAATATTCAAGAAAGTATAGCTGGATGCGAAGCAATTTTTATAGCTGTTGGCACTCCTCCTGGAGAAGACGGCAGTGCTGACCTGCGACATGTCCTGACAGTGGCAGGTAATATCGGTAAATATCTTGAAGAATATGCCGTTATTATTACAAAAAGTACGGTCCCCATCAATACTGCAGAAAAAGTAAGAGAAACAATCGCAGAGGAACTCCTGAAAAGGAAAGTAGATATTCCATTTGATGTCGCTTCCAATCCGGAATTTCTAAAAGAGGGAGCTGCAATCAATGATTTCCTCAAACCCGATCGTATAATAATAGGAACTGATTCAAAAAGAGCTGAAAAGATTATTCACAGATTGTATAAACCTTTTTTGCTGAACGGTCATCCGGTAATAAGCATGGACATCCGGTCTGCAGAAATGACCAAATACGCAGCAAATGCAATTCTGGCGACCAAAATTTCCTTCATGAATGATATAGCCAACCTCTGTGAAATTGTCGGTGCAGATATTAACATGGTCAGGAGAGGAATAGGGAGCGACCCCAGAATCGGCAATAAATTTATTTATGCCGGTGCAGGTTACGGTGGATCCTGTTTTCCAAAAGATGTGAAAGCTCTTATAAAAACAGGTGAAGATTACCAAAAACCCTTACGGATATTACAGGCTGTTGAAGCTGTAAACGAGGAACAAAAACTGGTAATAGCGCAAAAAGTTAAAGCTCATTTCAATCATAATCTTAATGGAAAACGGATTGCAATATGGGGGCTATCGTTTAAACCTGAAACCGATGATATGAGGGAAGCTCCTTCCCTGTCTATAATAAATACTCTTAGCGATGCTGGAGCTACCCTCAGGGCCTACGACCCGGTAGCCATGAAATCAGCTAAAAATATTATGGGACAGAAGGTTACATTTTGCGATGATCGCTACGAAGCGTTAATTGATGCCGATGGACTTGTGCTTATTACAGAATGGTCTGAATTCAGAATACCCAATTACCGGGTTATGGATAAACTGATGAAGGAGAAGGTCATTTTCGATGGGAGAAATATATATGATTCGGAGGAGATGCAAGAATATGGATTCACTTATTATTCCATTGGCAGACCTGCCGTAAAACCCGAAGAATCATGAAACGAATCCTTGTAACCGGAGGCGCAGGTTTCATTGGATCCCACCTATGTGAGAGGTTACTCAATGAGAATAATGAAGTGATTTGCATAGACAACTACTTTACCGGTTCCAAGAGAAACATCGTGCACCTCATGGACAACCCATATTTCGAAATAGTCAGACACGATGTTACCGTGCCCTATTATGCCGAGGTGGATGAAATATACAATCTCGCCTGCCCGGCCTCCCCTATCCATTACCAGATAAACCCGATCAAAACAGTAAAAACATCAGTCATGGGAGCTATTAATATGCTCGGACTGGCAAAACGAATAAAAGCCAAAGTACTGCAAGCTTCTACCAGTGAAATATATGGTGATCCTTCAGTACATCCTCAGCCTGAATCATACTGGGGCAATGTAAATCCCATTGGATCCAGAGCCTGCTATGACGAAGGAAAACGATGTGCTGAAACCCTTTTTATGGATTACCACCACCAGAACAATGTGCGAATTAAAATAGTGAGAATATTTAACACGTATGGGCCCCGTATGCTGCCCAACGACGGTCGTGTTGTATCCAATTTTATTGTTCAGGCACTGCAAAACAAACCCATTACTATCTACGGAAATGGTCAGCAAACGAGAAGCTTTCAGTATGTAGATGACCTGGTGGATGGTCTGATTCGTATGATGAATACAGATGAATCAGTTACTGGTCCGGTCAATATGGGTAACCCAAAAGAGTTCACTATCATCGATCTGGCCAGAACCATTATTGAAATGACAGACTCGCATTCAGAGATCACCTATCATGATCTCCCTCAGGACGATCCGGTTCAAAGACAACCCGACATCACGCTGGCTAAAAAAGAACTGCAGCAATGGGAACCAACTATAGGAATTATTGATGGATTGGAGAAAACCATTCAATATTTTGAAAAAAACATAGAATCATGAAAGGTATTATTCTTGCAGGTGGAGCCGGAACAAGGCTATATCCTCTGACCAAAAGTATATCGAAACAGATTATTCCTGTTTACGACAAACCAATGATCTACTATCCCCTATCCGTGCTCATGCTGGCAGGCTTAAAAGAGATTCTAATAATCTCTACCCCTACTGACCTGCCGCTTTATGAAAATCTTCTTGGCGATGGAAAACAACTCGGTTTAAATATTGAGTATGCCGTCCAGCCCTCTCCCGACGGTCTGGCCCAAGCATTCATCATAGGTGAGGAATTCATTGATAATGAAAATGTATGCCTGATCCTGGGGGATAATATCTTCTACGGACACGGCTTTGGAAAAACCCTGTTGGACACCTCTAACCTTGAAGACGGTGCTGTTGTATTCGGGTATTTTGTAAACGACCCCCAACGTTACGGCGTGGTAGATTTTGACAAAAATGGTAAAGTCCTCAGCATTGAAGAGAAACCTTCCTCTCCGAAATCAAACTATGCCGTTACAGGACTATATTTTTACTCGAATGATGTGATTTCAAAAGCCAAGAAACTTCGTCCTTCAACACGTGGAGAACTGGAAATAACCGATCTTAACCGACTCTACCTGGAAGAACAAAGATTGCAGGTAAAAATCATGGGAAGAGGTATGGCCTGGCTTGATACTGGCACCCACGAAAGCCTGCTTCAGGCGTCAAATTATATACATACAATTGAACAACGCCAGGGTCTTAAAATTTCATGTGTTGAAGAAATTGCCTATACGAGAGGTTTTATCGATAAGAAACAGTTGCTCAGATTGGCAGAAGATTTGAAAAAAAGCAACTACGGACAGTATCTTTACAGCATTGCAGAAGAGAAAATATTCACATTCGACGCTTCACAGTTATGAAAATCATTGATACGGGATTCGATGGATTAAAGGTCATTGAGCCAAAAGTATTCTTAGATAGCCGGGGTTATTTTTTTGAAAGTTATAATCGGAACGACTACAGAAAACAATGTCTGAACTATGTGTTTGTTCAGGATAACCAATCCCGTTCCACATATGGAGTTATCCGGGGGTTGCATTACCAGAAAGAACCATATTCTCAGTCCAAACTGGTAAGGGTATTGGAAGGAACAATATATGACGTAGTTGTGGATATCAGAGAGAATTCATCAACTTTCGGTCAGTGGTATGGAATCGAATTATCTTCAACGAATTTTAAACAACTACTTGTACCAAAAGGTTTCGCACACGGCTTCTCGGTAATAAGCCCCCATGCAACGGTTTATTACAAATGCGATGAATTCTATCACCCGGAAGCAGAAAGTGGCATCCGGTACAATGATCCCACACTTAATATAGACTGGAAAATACCTTCAGGCAAAGCAGTGATATCTGAAAAAGATCTGAAACTGCCTTTTTTAGAATTTCAAAAATGATTTCACTGATATGGGCAAAATCCTAGTAACAGGTGCTAATGGTCAGTTAGGCAACGAAATCCGCAACTTTTCCGGATCTATTACGGATCTTTTATTTTTATTTACCGATGTAGATCAATTGGATCTGACAAATAAGCGTAAAACTACCTCCTTTATTGAAAAACACCAACCAGATTATATCGTTAATTGTGCAGCATACACAGCTGTAGACAATGCAGAGTCTGATAAAAACGGCGCCTACCTCATTAATCGCGACATTCCTGTTTTGTTATCTGAGCTATCTGAAAAGATCGGTGCAAAATTTATCCACATTTCCACCGATTATGTTTTCCCGGGTAATAAACCTATCCCTCTCGCCGAAGATGATGAAACCGGACCAAAAAGTGTTTATGGAGCTTCCAAACTGGCAGGAGAACAAGGTATAATGAATAGTAAAAACACTATGATTATCCGAACCTCCTGGTTATATTCGTTAAACGGTTCGAATTTTGTAAAGACAATGTTCAGATTATTAACTGAAAGAGAAAAGATTAAAGTAGTTTTTGATCAGACAGGATCACCAACGTATGCCAGCGACCTGGCTTCTGCTATAGTAGAGATCATTCGTGGCGTGGAGTCAGAAGAAGGACAACCTTTTCTTCCTGGAATATTTCACTATTCCAATGAAGGGGTTGCTTCATGGTACGATGTAGCTGTGCAGATCTCTTCAATTGCTAATCTGACATGTCATATAGAACCTGTGCGTACAGAAGAGTTTCCTCTCCCCGCTCCCAGACCGGTTTACAGTGTAATGAACAAAAAGAAAATACGGGAAAGCTATCAGATTTTTATACCTTACTGGCGAGACAGCCTGATTAAGTGTGTAAATCACATGAAAGTTAGAACAAATTTAAAGAAGTGAGATTAATGGAAAAAGAGACAATATTGCAGCATGTACGAGAACAAGCCAATAAATGGTTAAACAGTAATATTGATGAGGCAACACGAAAAGAAATTTTGTATTTGCTGGAACATGATGAAAAAGAACTGATTGAAAGTTTCTACCGTGTTCTGGAATTTGGAACCGGCGGACTCAGAGGAATCATGGGGGTAGGAACAAACCGAATGAATATCTATACCGTTGGAATGGCTACTCAGGGTCTATGCAACTATTTGCTGAAAGCATTTCAGGGTCTGGAAGAAATCAGTGTAGCCATTGCCCATGACTGCCGGAATAATAGTCGTTTATTTGCCGAAACTACAGCCCAAATCTGCACTGCCAATGGAATTAAAGCTTACCTGTTCGATGAACTAAGACCTACACCAGTGCTGAGTTTCGCAATAAGAGAACTTAACTGCCAAAGCGGTGTGGTCGTTACCGCAAGTCACAATCCCAAAGAATACAATGGTTATAAAGTGTACTGGGAAGATGGGGGGCAAATTATACATCCACACGATACCAACATTATAAACGAAGTGAAATCCATCCAATCAATCAATGAAATCAAATTTGATGGGAATGAAAATATGATTCAGCCGTTGGGCGAAGAGATGGATAAAAAGTACCTGGAGAAAGTGAAAAAACTTTCCCTTAATCCAGATTATATCCGCAAGCACTCCGATATCAAAATCGTCTATACTCCCATCCACGGTTCAGGCGTAAAAATGGTTCCCAATGGACTCAGAAAGGCAGGATTCACAAAGATATACAATGTGCCCGAGCAGGATGAGGTAAACGGAGATTTTCCTACAGTTGTCTCTCCCAATCCTGAAGAGTCCGCGGCAATGGATCTGGCACTTCAAAAAGCTGGTGAGGTAGGGGCTGATCTGGTCATGGCTACTGATCCCGACGCTGACAGGGTAGGAATTGCAATTCGTGATCCGCACGAAAAAATGGTGCTCCTAAATGGCAACCAGACAGCCATATTAATCACCTACTACCTGCTTTCACAATGGAGTGAGAAAGGATATCTGAAGGGCAACGAATACATGGTAAAAACCGTTGTTACGACCGAACTCATGGCCGACATTGCCAGATACTACGAGGTCCCCTGCTATGATGTCCTTACCGGATTTAAGCATATAGCTGATATGATTCGAAGAAACGAAGGGTCAAAAACATTTATAGGAGGTGGCGAAGAAAGTTATGGCTTCATGATAGGAGATTTTGTTCGCGACAAGGATGCTATTTCCTCCTGCACCATGATCGCAGAAATGGCTGCATGGGCAAAGGAGCAAGGCAAAAGCATGTTTGATATCCTTATAGATATATATTCAGATTTTTCGTTTTATAAAGAGTCCCTCATATCAGTCGTCAGAAAAGGAAAAGACGGAGCAGAAGAAATAGCCGCTATGATGGAGAATTTTCGAAATGCACCTCCCGATTCCATTCTTGGCTCTGATGTAATGCTAGTTCATGACTATCTGAAACAAAAAACCTTTGATAATGTTTCTCATCTGAAGTATGATATAAAGCTGCCGAAGTCCAATGTGCTGCAGTTCATAACCAGTGATGGCACGAAAGTATCCATGCGGCCATCAGGTACCGAACCAAAAATTAAATTCTATTTCAGTGTGAATCAATCACTGGATAAACGAGAGGATTTTAACAGAATTGATCTGGAACTCGAGGAAAAAATAGCAAAGATTAAAGAAGCGTTAAACCTGTAAAATCGCAACCTATGAAATCGTACCGTAAAGAATTATGGTTTGAAATCCCTACACGGCGTGAGTATATCAACATCACACCGGCTGTAGAAGAAGCTCTTGCCGATAGCGGAATCAAGGAAGGCTTGTTGCTCTGTAACGCCATGCACATTTCCGCCAGTGTATTTATCAACGATGATGAGCCTGGATTGCATCAGGACTTCGAAAAATGGCTGGAAAAGCTTGCACCGGAAAAACCCTATGATCAGTACAGGCATAACGATGGTTTTGAAGACAATGCAGACGCGCACCTCAAGCGAACCATTATGGGGCGTGAAGTGGTAGTAGCTATTACAAATGGTAAAATGGATTTTGGACCCTGGGAACAGATCTTCTATGGAGAATTTGATGGAAAAAGAAGAAAACGGGTACTGGTGAAAATCATAGGAGAATAATTGCCTGTTAATTAGTGATTATTCCTCAAGCATACCTGAAAAAAACTGAGGAGTAAAATTCACCAGATACAATCGTTCCGTTGCTCTGGTCATTGCCGTATACAACCATCTAAGGTAATCAACCGACAGCATGGCATCTGTAAAATAACCCTGGTCGAGGAAAACCGATGGCCACTGACCTCCCTGTGCCTTGTGGCAGGTAACTGCATAGGCAAACTTTACCTGCAGAGCATTAAAATACGGATTTTTCATGATCTGCTCTGAACGCCTTTTCCTGGTAGTCAGATCCGGGTAATCTTCCATAATATGAGCATACAATTCCCGCATCTGCCCTGTAGTTAAAGAGGGACCATCTATTTCAAGTACATCCAAATTTAATGTAACATCCAGCTCAAGATATCCATAATCCAACAATGATATGCGAACATCCGCAAAATGATACCCATAAAGCTCTTGAAATCCCATCACTCGTTCAATCTTTACAATATCCCCATTAGCGATAAAATCCGGGTTACGATCTTCATCCTTCCAGAAATAGTTGTTTTTTACCACCATTAAAAGATCCCCCCTGCTTATCTGTTCTTCTTTCCAGAGAATTTGTCCCCGAATACCCGTATTAAAACGATTGGCCCTTTTATTGGACCGGGTTACAACAATTGTCCCCTCCTCCCCATATTGATCGTAACTATCACTGAGCAACTCCAGCATATCGCCTCCATTGATTCTATTAATATCCTTGAAATCATTCATAAGAAGTGAGGGGATTTGAGGATCCGATCTCCTGATCAATTCGCGAACTCCAGTTGCATTATATAAAATCCCTGAATCTTTCTGGTGCCTTACAATGTCTGTAAGAGTATGTTCAATAACCGAGTATCCTCTTGCTCCCAGCTCATAAACATCCAATGCCGGACTAACATCCAGCCCAACAGGGGGCAGCTGTGCTGTATCTCCTATCAGTATTAGTTTACAATGCTGTGCATTATTGACATAATGTAATAAATCTGCCAACAAATCCCCTGTACCAAACAATGAATCATAACGCGCAGAACCAATCATAGAGGCTTCGTCAACAATGAAATAAGTGTCTTTATACAAATTCCTGTCAAGTACAAATGTCCCCAATCCGTCACTTCCTGTCTTCTGCTTGTAGATCTTTTTGTGAATGGTCCAGGCTGTTTTACCCGTGTAAGAATATAAAACCTTTGCCGCTCTTCCTGTTGGAGCCATAAGAACCGCCCGCTGCTTGAGTTCCCGCAGAGTATGAACCAATGAATTGACAAGAGTTGTTTTGCCTGTTCCTGCATACCCTTTGATCATCATGATCTCATGTTCATCTCCTTTAGCTATGAAAGTTGACAGCTTATCGATCAGCTTCTCCTGACTTTGAGTTGGCTGAAATGCAAGATTATCAATTAATTTGGATGTGATATAATTTTTAAGCATACTTCTAAGAAAACATAAAATTAAAATTTATAATTTATTTTTTTTGCTAAATTTGTGCGCAAACTTAAAATCAAAAATCCCCATGAGAAGAGTAATTCAAGTTTTATTCATCGTTCTGATCATTGTTTTAGGGTATCTGATCGTTGAAAGCATTATGCGCCCCATCCGATTTCAAAAAGAAGTGACGAAGCGGGAAAATAAAACGATCGAACGACTGAAAGATATAAGGGAGGCACAAAAAGCATATAAAGACGTCTATAACAGATACACTGGAAGTTTCGATACACTTCTGATGTTTTTGGAAAATGATTCTTTCACCATTGTAAAGGCCATAGGAACCATACCAGAAGAGTGGCTTGAAGAATTTGGTCTTGAAGAAGCTCGTCAGAAAGCAGTTGATGAAGGTATCATCGTCAGGGAATCTACTAAAATTCCCGTGCGAGACTCACTTTTCGGGCACCAATTCCCGATCGATTCCCTGCCGTATGTCCCATACACCAGCAACGTGGAATTTGAAATAGAATCCAACGAAATTCAGACATCTTCCAACCTTATGGTTCAGGTTGTTGAAGTGAAAGCATACTACGAAGATCTCCTCAAGGGTCTGAATGATCAACTAACCATAAATTATATAGCCGAAAGAGAGCGGATCACCGGTTTCCCGGGTATTAAATTTGGATCCCTCGAGGAGGGCACACTCACAGGAAACTGGGAGTAACCCTGTCTTTCATGCAGGTTCATAGCATCATATCAAATACTATATCCGAAGATATACTTAACAAAGGGCATCTATCCATCCGCTTTTCGGCGGATGGATTTTCACTTTTGCTTGGAGACCAACGTTATAATCCGGTTGTTCTTAAAAGTTTTACTAATGATCCTGCTCCTTCCCTGGTAACCCAGGTCGCCAATTGTACCCAGTGGCTGGAGGATCATACCCTTCTATCCAAATTTCGTGGTACATGCTCGATTGTTGTTGATTCACTTGCAGCTACAGTAATACCTGAAGACCTTTTTAGTACTGATCTTACCAGGTTTTACCTTCAACAATCTAATCATGTATCACTTGATGATAACTCATACTACAAGAAAATTGACGGAAGGCCATTTTACCTGGTATACCTGGTCCCAGAATCCATTACTCAGTTGGCTTCAAAAATGGCATGTAACTGTAATGTATTGCACCCTGCAGTCTGCATGCTATCACTGGCCGATCAGATCAATGCTGCCGATCATCAACGGGGATTCTGTATGATAGAGATTCGGAAGAGATATTTGGAACTATTAGTTATCCGGAACGACCAGCTTGTTTTGCTGAACCGCTATAAGATAAACTCACCCCGCGAAGCCGTCTATCATACGCTCAACACTTTCAAGCAACTGGATTATAATCTGGAAACGATCCCATTGTTCTACTCCGGCGAGACACATAAAGAGAGTGAGGAGATCCTGCAGATGAAAAGGTATATCCGAAAGATAACTTCCGTACCCTATAATATAAAAGATATTGAAAAAGAATATATTCCAGCTAATATCATACTAGCCGAGGCAACAAGGTGCGAATAATCAGTGGTATATATCGTGGAAAGATACTTAAGCCTCCGAAAAACTTTAATGCCAGGCCAACTACGGACTTTGCCAAGGAGAGTTTATTCAATATTCTTCATAATCTGACAGATATTGAGCAATGTAAGGTATTGGACCTGTTCGCCGGAACCGGTAGTATATCCTATGAATTTGGATCCAGAAATGCACTTAGCATCACTTCGGTAGAACAAGATCCGGCTAATTATCGATACATTAGTAAAACTGCCGGTGAATTGGGTTTTGAAACCATGCACGTGATTCATTCAGATGCTTTTAGATTCATTCTAAAACCTTATGAATCGTTCGATATTGTTTTTGCAGATCCACCATTTGATCATCCCAGGCTCAAGGAAATTCCCGATCTGGTTTTTGAATCCGGGATCCTCCTGTCACAGGGGTGGTTCATACTGGAACACCCCGCTGAATTTCAATTCAGAGATTTTAAAGGATTCTACCAGCAACGAACCTATGGGTCGGTAAACTTCACCCTTTTTCATAAAAACAATACCTGAAGACCACGATAAACCATACAGGACACAGGAAAGCAAAAAAAAGCGCAACTTTCAGAGGTGAAATTTTG
>Ga0102934_1001887_pt1 | contig 14711 bp, 19 predicted proteins | sample SalPonR2_A_D1_MG_FD_78175 | JGI IMG/M metagenome (GOLD analysis project Ga0102934, IMG submission 78175) | Salt pond soil microbial communities from South San Francisco under conditions of wetland restoration - Salt Pond MetaG R2_A_D1_MG | ecosystem: Environmental > Aquatic > Marine > Intertidal... | reverse complement strand
ATTGATTCATTCTCTATAACTTTGATGGAATCCTTTTGATTAAGCCAGTTTCCTTTTTTATCAACAGCAATGGGGTATAAATTATATTTTTCTTGGTCAGCTGAATTATATACAGAACGAGCTGACATCACAGATACTTCGTGTTCTTCAGACTTACCCCCAAAAAGAATCCCTAATTTTAATTTGTTCAAACTAATCACCTACTACTTATCTTTAAAATAATCTAATTTCATTGCTTCTTTTACTTCTCTTATGGTTTCTTTTGCAATACTTCTTGCATGTTTTGTCCCATCCATTATAATCTCATCAACTAATTCAGGTTTTTCAAGATATTTTTGTCTTCTTTCTCTAATAGGGTCAAGCAGTTCATTGATCGCTTTAGCAAGACGTTTTTTACAAGCTACACAACCAATTGTACCCGCCTTACATCTTTTTTCAATCTCAGGCACATCTTCTTCATTAAATGCTTTATGGTATTGAAAAACTGTACATACCTCAGGATGTCCAGGATCTGTAGCTCTAATACGAGCTGGATCTGTTTTAGCAGACATCACTTTATTTAATACTTCATCTTCATCATCATTTAAATAAATTGCATTATCTAATGATTTACTCATCTTGTTTTCTCCATCTAAACCAACTAAGCGTGGTATCCTACTAATCTTTGGTTCTGGTTCTTTAAATACTGGTTCATAGAGTTGATTGAATTTCCGAACTATTCTTCTGGTCTGTTCAATATGAGGTAGTTGATCTTGACCAACCGGAACTAAATCAGCTTTACAAAAAGTAATATCAGCCGCTTGACTAATCGGATATCCCAAAAATCCATAAGTCATTTCTTCATAACCATATTGGGCAGATTCTTCTTTAATTGTTGGGTTGCGCTGAAGTTGATTAACAGTCACAATCATTGAATAAAAAACTGTTAACTCTGCAATCTCAGGAATCATAGACTGCACCAAAATTGTAGTTTCTTCTGGATCAATTCCAACTGCCAAATAATCTTCCGCAACCTGATGAACATCATGTGATAATTTATCAGGCTTTTCAAAATTAGTTGTCAAAGCCTGAACATCTGCAATAATGAGAAAGGTATCATACTCTTTTTGCAGTTTTAATCTGTTTTCGAGACTTCCTACATAATGTCCGAGGTGCAATTTACCGGTTGGTCTATCTCCTGTCAGTATTCTTTTTTGTTTTCCCATATTTAATCACCTTCCTGATATCTTGACTATATTGGTACGATTTGATAATATAGATATTACAAAATTAAATTTCAAAACAAAGAGGAGTTAACATATAATGGCTAAAACTAGAATGACAAAACAACGAAAAACTATTTTGGAAGTTTTGAAAAACACAGACTCACATCCTACAGCTGACTGGATTTATGAAAAAGTTAAACAAGAAATACCTAATATTAGTCTAGGCACTGTCTATCGCAATTTGAATTTGTTAGCAGATAAGGACAAAATTACTGTCATCAACTATGCTAATGATCAAAGCCATTACGATGGAAACACAAAAATCCATTACCATTTTAGGTGTAACCAATGTGGTAATGTATTTGATTTAGAAGTGAAATTATTTGAAAAAGAAATAGACGCAATAGTTAATAACAATACTGATTTTGAAGTTGACTCTCACCGTTTAGAATTTTACGGGTTATGTCCTGATTGTCAATCTTAAATTACAGTGATTTTAATATTTCATTTACTAATTCTTTGAATTTAGGCTTAACATTTTGAGCCACTTTCATTACTTCTTCGTGAGTTAAAGACTCTTCATCTTTTCCTTTAACAACATCAGTAATACATGATATAGCCAGATTTTCAAGGCCTGCATGAGTTCCTGCAATCAATTCAGGTACTGTAGACATCCCAACTGCATCTGCTCCAATTAGTCTCTGGAACTTACTCATGGCATAAGTTTCATAAACAGGTCCGGTAATCGCTAAATAGACGCCCTTCATAATGTGAAGATCAGCTTTTTCAGCTGCCTCTTCAGCTATTTCTACCATGTGTTCAGGATGTGCATCAGTCATAGCAGGAAAACGAGGGCCAATTTCATTATCATTTTCTCCAATCAAAGGATTAGAACCCATAAAATTAAGATGGTCAGTAACAATCATTAAATCCCCTGGTCGAAAGGTAGTATTTAAACCTCCTGCTGCATTAGTCACAATTAATTTTTCAATTCCTAATTCTTTCATAACCCATACTGGGAAAGCAATTTTTTTCATACTATAACCTTCATAGTAATGGACTCTTCCATTCATGGCTACAACCTTTTTTCCATGCTTTTTGCCAAAAACAAATTCCCCTGCATGTCCTTCTACAGTCGATACAGGCATTCCTGGTATATCATCATAACTAATTATAGTTTTATCTTCTAGTTGTTCACTATATTCTCCCAAACCTGAACCTAAAATTAAACCTACCTCAGGCTCTATATCAATCATATTTTCTATATATTTTTTTGCGTTTTTTCTTTCTTCTTTAAATTCTAGCATAATTAAATACCTCCAAATTATTTTAAGTTTTTCTCAATTTCTTCTTTTGCCAAACTATCTACTTTTTCATTATACTCATTACCAGAATGAGCTGCAACCTTTTTTAATTCTACATTCTTTTTTTCAAATAGATGATCTAATTCTTTCCAGAGGTCCAAATTCTTAACCGGTTTATTACTAGCAGTCTTCCAACCTCTTTTTTTCCAACTTGTAATCCATTCATTAATACCCTGTACAACATAATTTGCATCAGAGTATAGAATTATTTTTTTGTTTTTACGTACAACTTTAAGGGCTTCGATTACTGCCCGTAATTCCATTCTGTTATTGGTAGTTTCTGGTTCATATCCAGTTATCTCAATTTCTTTATCTTCATCTAAAATTACGGCTGCATAACCACCGGGCCCTGGGTTTTTATAACAAGCACCATCTGTATATATAATAATTTCTTCTTTATTGTAATTATAGTATTCATCTTTAGAATCAAGAGATCTATAATAAGGTTTAACATCAAGAATAGGAGTTCCATCAAGGGCATCAATGCCTGAAATATGAATTTTATTCCCCTCAATATACTTAATTCCTACAGTACTAATCCCAATTTTATTGGGCCTATTGGGAGTACGAGTAGCAAAAAGACCCCGCATTTCATTACTTGTAGAATAAGTTGGGTTAATAATAAGATCAACATTTTTATCTTTGAGCTCATCCAAATAAAATATAACAATCAAATAATCATATTTTTCTAAACCATTTAATCCTTTTTCTAAGTTTTTATCTATCTCTAAAATAAATTCACCCTCGGCATCCAAATCTGGTTGGCGGGGTATATTATCAAGATCATTATAAGGTGTTTTTATCTTTCCAATTGGTTCTAATTGAATCATCTAACTTCACCCTCACCTTCAAATAGTTCTTCTAGTCTTTTGACAGCTCTCCTAAGATGAGGTATAACTATTGAACCCCCTACTATGAGGGCTACACTGAATAATTCATAAAATTCTTCTTTACTTACACCCTCTTCAAAACAGCGATCCACATGGTATCGAATACAGTCATCACATCTTAAAACCATAGAAGAAGCTAAACCCATCATCTCTTTATTTTTGGTACTTAAAGCACCATCTTTATAAACATTAGTATCTAAATTAAAGAATCGTTTTATCTCTAAATTATCAGCTTCATATATTTTTTTATTCATTTCTTCTCTTTCTTGCCAAAAATCTTGTTTATTTTCATCCATATCTACTGCCTCCTCTAGTCCAATTTAAATTAAATTTACAACAATTTAATTATATTTTACATATTTTTTTTAAGTATATAATGATTATTCTATATTTGCAAATATAACAAAGAAGGAATTAAAATATCCTTTTTTAATTAAGATTTATCTTGTTTTTCTTTGTAAAAATCATCCAGTTTTTTACTAATTTCTTCTTTTTTCTTTTCTCTACTCTTTTTTAAACGGCCTGTAGGACCACTTTCTTTACTGTAATCATCTTTAAAAAAAGATCCGATCATTAGAAATAATAAGGAAGGTATTAACCAGACAATAAAAATGACATAGTAAATAAAGCTTAAGGAAATCTCAAAACCAGCAAACTCAGTAATGAATATTTCAGTACTTAAATAACCCATATTTTGAGGTAAAATCAATAACATTAGGATTACTAAAAAGATATTGGTGGAATAAATTAATAAATAGTTTTTGATAATATTCCAAACTGGTCCTCCTGTCCTTTCCTCTCCTTCTTTTAAGTTTCTAAAAGAGAAATATAAGGGAAGTATTAATGGCCAGGAAATCAAAGTACCCAATAACCATAAAAACCAGCGATTTTTTCTTTTAAAAGCATCAATCGCTACAAAAATGGTAATTGGAATAGCTAAATAATATGTAAAGGTTAAAATTGATACATAAATCATAAATATCTCCTCAATTCTACACATATATGTATATTTTTAATATCTTAACCATATTTAACCATTATTATTATATTATAATTTCAATATTTATTCAATTTATAATCTGATTTAGATTAATTATTATAATATATTTGGAAGAGGTGCCTGACAGGCACCTCTTATCAATATGACTATTTAATCAAACTTTTAATAAGTTTTACTTTTTCATTAAGAAGGTTTTGATTATCTGCCTCTACAACTAATCTTAAATATGGTTCTGTATTTGATGGCCTAACATTAAACCACCAATTTGTAAACTCCAATCTATAACCATCGAAATCATAAATTTCTTTAACTTTATCATTTTCTTTAAAGTAATTTACAATCTTATCCATCACTTCTTGTTTATTATCTATTTGAAAGTTAATTTCACCTGAACTTTCATAATTATCTATTTTATCAATTACTTCTGATAATTTGATACCCTGTTCCTTTTTATATTTATTTAAGACATCAAGCACTATAAAGGAAGTAAACAAACCTGAATCACAGTAATAAAAGTCTCTAAAATAATAATGGCCGGCCAGTTCTCCTCCTACAACAGCATCTAACTCTCTCATTTTTAATTTGGCAAAAGCGTGACCTACTTTCCACATGTATGGTTTACCACCTAGCTCTTTAATATATTCGCTAACTGAACGGGAAGTACGAATATCAAAGATTACATGTTGTTCGCTGTCATCTTTTAAAAAATAATCCGCTAAAATTGCTGTAATTAAATCTGGAGAAATGAACCTTCCTTCTTCATCTAAAAATATTACCCGGTCTCCATCACCATCATATACAACACCGACATCATAATTATTATTTTCAATATTGTTTCTAATCTCTGCTAGATTTTCTTCCTTCATAGGGTTCGGGTCATGGCCTGGAAAATCCCCATTCATTTCATAATTAATATAGTCCACCTCATCTCCAAAAATATCATTTAAAAATAAGGCAGCCATTCCATTAGAGGCATCCATAATTATATCTAAACTATCAATATCAGGTTGATTTTCTTTTAAAAAGTTTAGATATTTATATTGACCGTGATAATCTTTAACTGTGTCTTTCATTTTTTTAACTGAAATTTCTTCTACATCTAAATCAGAATTATTTACTAGTTTTTCAAGTTTATCTAAACCTGTATCAAAACCAACCGGTAGGGCCTTTTTTCTTGAAATTTTCATACCATTATATTCCTTGCTGTTATGAGAAGCAGTTATCTGAATTGAGAGGTCAAAGTCCCCTTCCACTGTATTAAAATATACGGAAGGAGTAGTAGCTAAACCCATAGAAAAAACCTTAATACCTCTATCAATTAATCCTCTGGTTAAATAATCAAAAATTTCTGTTGACGACTTTCTAATGTCATAACCAACAAGGGCATTTTCAGATTCAACTATATCTGGGAGATAATAACCAATTTTATAAGCAGTTTCTTTGTCAAAATCTTTGTTGTAGATTCCTCTGATGTCATAAGCTTTAAATATACTCATAATTTCCCCCTCACAAAGTTATTTAATTATTACTTAATCGAAAGAACTGACTTATTATTCCTAAATATCTCATATTATCTTGTCCATTATCAACCGTATATATACTGTAAACCACATAATTCGTACGTGAGGTTTTAAGTTCAAGCACTTATCTGCCTACAACAACTTCAATAATCTTTTCTAACTCAGTTTCAGACTGAGACTGAATTTCTTCAACACCCCAGCTTATAAATTCATCTTTAGTTGGATTTGTTATTGCTAAAAAAGTAGCTGCAACTAAGATTAAGATTAAAAATATCATGAAATTCTTCATACAAAAACATCTCCTTTTTATTTATATCGATTAATAAATTGCAAAACTGTTTTTAAGACCTCATTATCTACCTGATGTGAGTCCTTGAATAATAAGTGGTTTAAACCATTTATATACTTGTAAGTTTCATTTTCATCATTAACCGCTTTCGAAAGTCTTAACGAATCATCTTTACTAACCTGTTGATCGTTTGATCCCTGGATAATACAGGTTGGAATATTAATTTGTGAAAGCAGTTGAGATGGATCAGTTTTTAACCATTCCCTTGCAAAATCTCTTTGTTTATTTAAGCTCACATATGCATTTTTAAAGTTTGTGGGTATATCGTAATTTTCAATATCAAATTCTTCATTATTTTCTATTGCTTCAATTAGATCATCTAAAGTTTCTGTTAATATATCTGGACTTTCCAACTTACCGTTTTGATATAATCTTTGATTTTGTCTTTCTAATTGTTTATATAATAAAGTGGACTGCTTATAGCCGGGAGATGCTAATAAGATCAATCCCGCCAATTTGTTAACTTCATTTGCAGCCATAATTGACAAAGTGCCACCTTCACTATGACCAATTAAAAAAATCTGGTCATTTTCTCTTCCTAAATTATTATTAATATACTCTATGATTTTAATTATATCATGACTATATTGAGTAAAAGTAGGAGTTTTTTTGTTGACCAAATTGCTGCTTGCACCTACTCCACGTTTATCAAATCTTAAAGAAAGAATAGAATTATTAGATAAATAATAGGCAATATCTTTTAAATTATTTACCTTTCCTTTTATTAAAGAACTATTACCATTTCTGTTGGTAGGTCCAGAACCAGCTATAATTATAGCTATGGGGTCATTTATATCATGTACTTTAGGAAAAGTTAGACTACCATAAAGCTTTCCTCCCTCTACAGGAATCTCTACTTTTTTTTCAATACCTTTTAATTTGATTTTATCTACAGTATTTTTTTCAGTAATTTGTGTTTTGGTTAAAGAAAAATCTAATTTATTATTATTTTGTTTAAATACTCCTCTGATCTGATCATCTTCTAATAAGCCTTCAAAAACAGGATTACCGGGAACATTATTCATCTTGAAAATAATATTACTATCTTTTATATTTTCTATTTCTAAAGGATAGTCAAATATATTCTGCCGGGGAATATCAATAGTACCTATTAAGTTATTACCTGTCATCTCAAATGTAACATTAATATTTAACTTTTGTTCATTGACCAATATGGCACCATCCCAATTACCTACGAATTTATTGTTTTGGGCCATTGCATTAGATGAAAAAACTAAAATTAATAATAAAATAATAATATGTATTTTATAATTAAACATTGACCAATCACTCCACACTTATTTTGCCCTCGGTAAATTCAGTGGCTAAAATATCCATGAACACCTCATCATATTTTTTGCCAGCTATCTCTCTGGCTTCTCGTCTTCTACCAATTTCTTTAAAACCGATCTTTTCATAACAGCAAATGGCTCTTTTATTAAAGGAAAATACTTCAAGCATTATATTATGTAAATTTAATAAATTAAAAGCATAATCTAAAAGTAATTTGATTGCTTCAGTTCCATAGCCCTGATTTAAGTATTCCTTTTCACCAATAAATATTCCCAATTCAGCTTTTTTGGTGACCTGTTCTACATCAATAAGTCCACAGTTACCAATCAATTTATCATTTTCTTTTAATATAATTGCAAATGAATTTTCAGATATCTCTTCTATAAATTCCTTTTCCTTATGAAGAGTATATATCTGGTGAGCATTGCCTAAATTCATTGATATTTCCAAATCATTAATCCATTCTGTATATTTTTCATAGTCTTCTTTATTGATTGGTGATAGATAAATTCTATCTCCTATTAATTTTTTGAAATATCTCATCTTTTCACTCCTCTTCAAATTCATCAATCGTTTCTTTTCTCTTTAATCTCTTTTTATAACGCCTATTTTCCCAGGAAACAAAGATGAGAGAAAAAAGCATTGTTTGTAAAGTAACTTCAGGTAAACCCAATAAATGTTCTATTATAGGTGTCTTAGTATATATAAAGCCCTCTATAGAGCCCGGAGTAGCTGCCACAGCTCCTATAAGGGATAGACCCCATAGAAGTCCAAAAAGTCTCAGCCAACCGTATTTAACGTTTATTATGCAGTTATAAATTGGGTAGATAATTAGACCCAAAAATATTCCCCTCCCTAACTGAAATAGTGGGGCAAACTGCATAATGGTTGAATTTACATCCCTAAAATTACTGTATAAAACTGAGGAAGTAAACTGCTCATTATAATTTAAATAATTTCTAAATATAAGGGCAATAAATATATATATTATGACGTGAACTATTGAAAAACGAAATAAAAAGCCCTTAAGACTGCCTTTTTCCACTCTATCTCCCCCAAAAAATACTAATAATCACCATTTAAATTACACTGTTCATCATCACATACTTCACTTCTAAAATCTACTTCTATTGTTACATGATTAATATTGTGTTCTATAAGTAAATCTCTAATTTTTTCTTTGATATCATTTATTTCACTATTATTTAATTCATCTTCAACAACAATATGAGTGCTCAGCATATTATTCTCTCCATCTAAACTCCACATATGAGTGTGATGAACTGTAATAACTTCTGTTTTTTCTGTTATTAATTTTTCTATTTCTTCAATTGAAAGATCAGCTGGAACCGCCTGTAAAAAGATCTTTAATATTTTTTTAAAGTTACTAAATACATTATATAGAATATAGGAAGTTATTAAAATTGAAAGGATCGGATCTAAGATTGGTATCTTTTTAAATATATAGATAATACCTACTACTAAAATCGAAACCCAACCTAATACATCTTCTAGAAAATGAAAAGTAATAACTTCCTCATTAATTGAATTTCCTTTACTCAGCTTATATGCAGCAATTCCATTAACTGTAATCCCAAATACTGCAAAAATTAATACTCCCACGGCATTGATGGGCTCAGGACTTAATAAGCGGGGAATAGCTCTGCTTAAAACAAAAAAGGAACCAATTATCAAGATAAGACTATTGAAAAAAGCGCTTAAAAGGGAAAATCTAGAATAACCAAAACTAAATAATTCATCAGGATTCCGTTTTGAATATTTTTCAAGATACCATGAAAGTCCTAACGAAATGCTATCCCCCAAATCATGTACTGCATCTGAAAGAATTGCCACACTATTAGTCCATAAACCACCTATGATTTCAACTATAGTAAATATAAAGTTTAAAATAAAGGCAAGTTTTATATTGTCATAGCTTTCAGCGTGGTTATGATGGTCATGTCCATGACTGTGATCATGATTGTGATTATCATTAGCCATAATAATTACCCCTTATTTATGTTCTTCTAGCATATATATTTGCAATTGATATAAAGATTAATACAATACTAATTGCACTAACATAGACGATTATCATGATAGGTTCAGGATCCTGAAAATATCTTTTTATTATAATTCCTAAATAAGCCCAGGCAATTACTAGACTAAAGGCAATATCCTTTCTTTTCAGTAAAGTGTATAACGTAATGATTAAACCAACAATTATTACCAAAACAGTCCAGAAAACATCACTAAAACCCCATCCATTCCAGTTTATGTCTACAAGCCAGGCTGTTAAATTAGCAATAGTTGCAACTGTAATCCAGCCCAAATATACACTAAAGGGCAGGATAAATACTGTATAAATTTTTTTAGAATAATCTTTTAGTCCAATATTTAATCTTTGATAAATTGTAATTAATGTTAAAAGTAAAGCTATCATCATTATTAAAGATAGAAATACATAAAGGTAGTGCCAGGTAAAAATCCAGGCTGCATTAAAAAGTGAAGATAATAAAAAGAGATAACCAATTTTGTTGATAATTGTATTCTTAATTTCTTTTGATCCTTTAGTTGGCAAAAATTGATATATTACAAATATGGTAAGTAGTAAATATATTACTCCCCAGATTGAAAAGGTAATTCCAGCTGGCACAAATAAATTAGGATACATATCAGATAGTTCGCCCGTGTTATAACCATTAATAGGCAAGTAATTAGCTAAAAAATTAACTGTTAAAACAAGTATTAATGCAATTAAATTAACAAATTTTAGGAAGGTAGTATTTTTATTAGTAGAATTTGTCATTTTTCACACCTCCCTTTCATTATCTTTAAATTTATACAAACTTAACCCTTCAAAAAAATTAAATTCTTTATCTTCTACTTGAACTTCACTTTTATATGTGAAATTCAATTTTTTTAAAACATTTACTGAACCTTTATTATCCTCATCGACTAAAGCATATATATTTTCTAAGTTCTTATCTATCAGCAAAAAGTCCAGTAATGCTTGGGCTGTTTCAAAAGCATATCCTTTACCCCAAAAATCGGTATTAAAGGCATAAAATATTTCTGTATTTTTTTGATCAAAGGGTATCGGACCACAACCAGCCCAACCAATAACCTTTTTTGTTTCTTTTGTTTCCACAGCTAAAATAAATTTCATAGGACTTTGATGTAAGTCACTAAATTTATTTATGATTTTATTTAATTTCTCCTCTGCTTCTTGAAAAGAAAGTGTTGAAAAAGGAAGATACTTCACTACTTCTTGCTTAGAAAATATATTATAAAAATCTTGAATATCTTCCTTTTTAAACTTTCTTAAATTTAGACGTCTAGTTTTAATCATTTTATTTCCTTTCTGAGGGATCAACCTTTCCTACAGAAGCCATATATATTACAAATTCTTCTTGTCCATCTACTTCAATAAAATGATCAGCCTCTTTTTGATTATAAGCATCAAGGGCACACATACCTGCCTTTAGATTTTCTACCGCTAAGTATAAATTCTCACAGACATGTCCAGCATCTAAAGCTGCTAATTTATGTGCTAAGATATCATATTTCCATTCTCCTCTTTTTGGCAATACACTCCAGAAAAATACTAAGGCAGCTTCTCCTACAAACTTTTGTCCATTAACTGCTTTTATGATTTCCCTTTTAGAATTATTGACTTGTTTTAAAAACAATAAGGAATGTTTATCAGGTAAATATCTATATAATCCTTCTTTTAAATCCTTTACTTTATTTAAATAAATATAGGTTTCAAAAGGATGTACAGCCCCTCCAGAAGGAGCAGTTCTTAATCTTATGCTATTAGCCGATAGTCCTTGTGTAGACCATAAAAGAAAAGAAAGTTCTTCTAAAGTAAATTCTTTATTATTATACTTGCGTCTACTTCTACGTTTTTCCAATAAATCTTTTAAAGTCTTATCTGGTAGTTGAACACTTTCTTTGTCGGGTAGATTTATAATATCAGATTCTTCATCATATTCTTTGACAGCCGGTGGCCTTTCTTCCCCTTCATCCTTGGGAGTTTGTAATTCAGCTTTTCTAACCCATTCAGTTGATTTAAGAAATTCTCTTAATTGAAAATATTCATCCTTCATTTTAATAACACCTCAAATTTATTTTATTATTTTTTTACCAAAAGGAAAAAGCGATACTTTGGCTAATTTTAAATTTTGTTTGGCAAAAGGAATTCCAATTATTGTAACTGTAAATATCAAGGCACTAATTAAATTCATTAAAGCAATTTCCCAACCAAATAATATAAGCCAAATTATATTCATTATAAGGTTAGTTCCACTATCATTGTCAGTTACTATATCTTTACCAAAAGGAGCTAACTGCACTTTAGCAATCTTAAAACATTGAATTCCAAACGGTAGTCCAATTACAGTAATTGATAATATAATACCGGCTAAAAACCAGCCTACTGCTTCAAAAAAACCACCAAAAATAATCCAGATAATATTACCGAATAGTGACATCTTGATCACCTACCTATCTAATCTATTATTTTATCTATATTTATATCTTCTAAAAAGACATTTGGTTTACCCACTTTTCTTTCTTCAATAAAATCTCCATGGCAGTCTGAACCAGCTGAAAACATTAAATTATTATTCTGACAAAAATCAACATAATAATCAGCATCTACTAAATCATCTAGATAGGGGGAATAAGCTTCCAATCCATCAATACCCATGGTAGCAAACTGTCTTAAGTAATCTTTACTAAGAAATTTTTTCTTAAAATATGAAGCAGGATGAGCTAAAAAAGCAAAACCATTTGCTTGATGAACTATCTCAACGACCTTTTTAGGATGTAAAAAAGTCATGGCTGCTTCCATATTAGAAACCTTAACAAAAAAATCATTAAGATCAGTGACCAGCCTTTTATCAATTAAAAAATTTAAGGATTTCCAGCCCCCTCTTTTATGTTCATGTTTATACTCATTATATTGATTCAATAATTTCAAATTATTGACCTTTTCAAAATAACGGATTATTTTTTTATTGAAATCATCTCTTGTCTTTCTATTTGATTTTAATAAATTATTCAATTCTTTATTATCTATATCATAATTATATGCAGTAATATGAAATTCTATACCATCTAAACTAGAAGATATTTCAACACCTTTTAAAAAATTTAACTTATCATCTAAATCATGGTTTAACATTTCTTTTACATTACTTATATCATCATGGTCTGTTATTGAAAAAAATCGAATATCTTTTTTTAATACTTCATCTATTAACTCTTTAACTCCCCAGGTTCCATCAGAAGCATTGGTATGGATATGGAGATCAACTCTTTTTTTAGTCAATTTAAAAAATTCCCTTCTTTAAAGTTTATATACCATTATATCTACATTTTCACCACGATACTCTTCATTGAAAAAAGGACTCCATTTTAAATTTTCATAAAATGTTTTTTTATCAGGTGTAAACAAATATAGAGTGCCAAAATTATGTTGTTTGGCTACTTCAATGATCTCCTTTACTAATTTTGAACCAATTCCTTGTTCTCTTTTTTCTTCTATTACATATACATCTGCCATCCATGGTTCTAGTTCAGTGTGAGTTTTCATATCATGTTTGACTATAGAAGCAGTTCCAACTGGTTTGCCTTCTTCTATAGCTACTAGTCTAATGGGAAGTAGTTGGTCATTATTTAACTCCTCTTTTTTATCAGCAAGCCAATCTTGTTTGTCATGGTCTTTGTCATGGTGACCCCATTGTTCATATAACCAACTATTTACAGTTGCTAAAAATTGCTGATTATCTTTTAAATTTTTAATATCCATCTTATCATCCCTTATTTTAAAATATTTTGAGGTTGGTTAAACATCTCTTTTAAATTATTTATGAATTTAGAAGCATGGTACCCATCCATTAAAGCATGATGAACTTGGACAGAAAAAGGTAACATTATCTTATCATTTTCCTTATAATACTTACCCCAGGAAATACGGGGATTTGAATCAACATTCTTAATATCTATAGGATGTGTAATACTATTAAAACTAATCCAGGGTAAACTCGTTAAATATATCGCCTTCAAGGGATTAGCTTGGTCTGAAATTCTTGGGTTTTCTTTATATTCCTCTATACTAGCCTGCATTGATTTAAAAAACTTTTCTCTATCGGAATAATACTCAGAATTACAAAAACTAAATAAATTATTTTCCGCCATAATTGTAAAGGAGGGGTTAACCTTATCTAAAATTACGACCTGATTTTCATCAATAATTCTATATTTAAATTCTTCAATTTCATTTGCATTTTTAGTAACTAAAAACACCATGGATTTAAAAAAAGAAAGATTATTTTCATCTAGATACTTTTTGAAATTAGTGATATCAATATCTACTGATATATTAAATTGAGGATAATCAAATTTCTTAAAAAAATCAAAGTGCTGTTTTCTCTTCCAGTTTTCCATATCTATTTTTCGCATGTTAAATACACTCCTAATAAGTAAAACTTTGTTAGTATCTATTTTATATTAATTCTTTTATTAGAGAATATTTCCTTTAATAAATTTAAAAAACCCATGAACTTTTGTCCACGGGTTTCTTAATCAAATTCACTTAATATCATAGGAACTAAATACATCGGGTTTTTAATCCCAGTATATGTGTTTTTAACTTTATTATCTTTAATTATGATAATAGCAGGTAATTCTGTAATTTCTCGGGTTATATTTCTAAATTCAATCTTATAAGTATTTAAGTTATCAACTTCATTTTTAATTTCTTGACTTATTTCTTTAAAAAATGAATAACCTATATAACTTTCAGGCTGCCAAATACCATAAACATAAAGTAAAATATCAGTTTCATCATTAATTTCATCAATGTCTTTAATTTCCTCAATTTGATTATCATTTAAAATAGAAGTGGGATCTATACCATAATGGTCTTTAATTCTTTCTGCTAAAGCCATTCCATAACGATCTTCCTGTTCCCTTTTCTTTTCTATCTGCTCAGGTTCTAGAAGCTCAACAGCATCATGTTCACATTCGGTTACACATAAACCACATTCCAGACATTGATTTTGGTTTAATAAAAGCTTTT
>Ga0102934_1001883_pt1 | contig 14725 bp, 8 predicted proteins | sample SalPonR2_A_D1_MG_FD_78175 | JGI IMG/M metagenome (GOLD analysis project Ga0102934, IMG submission 78175) | Salt pond soil microbial communities from South San Francisco under conditions of wetland restoration - Salt Pond MetaG R2_A_D1_MG | ecosystem: Environmental > Aquatic > Marine > Intertidal... | reverse complement strand
CCTTTGTTGGTTTTTCATGCACAGGAATAAATAAACTATTCGAATGAATTTAAAAGAGCCTCTGCAATGCGGAGGTCTTTTTTTGTGGTAATTTTAATATTTTCCGGATTCCCTTCTACCAGGTTTATGTCAACCCCTGTATTCTCAACTACACTGGCGTCATCGGTGAAACTATCCTGGAAGTCTTGTTGATAAGCCTTTTTTAGTAGGTTACTTTGAAACACCTGGGGCGTTTGAATGATTCTGTATTGATTGCGATCTACCGCTTTGTTCTTTTCGTTGGTAATAAAACGAATAGAAGGTTCAATTTTTATGGCAGGTACTGCATTTCCTTTTTCAGAGGCAATTTTAAAAGCATTTTTTATAGTCCGGGTGGAAACCAGGGGTCTTACACCATCATGAACAGCCACTAAGCAAGATTCATTAATATTTCTTAGTCCGTTTTCAACCGATTGGAAACGTGTGCGCCCGCCATATGCTAACTTATGCGGAATGTCAAACTTGTATTCCTTACAGATCTTTTTCCATTGCGTAATTTCATTTTCAGGAAGGACTAAAATTATTTCAATTTCTTTGCTTAACGAATAAAAGCGTTTTAACGTGTGTATTAAGACAGGTTCATTTCCTATTTTTAAAAATTGTTTGGGAGTTTCAGACAACATTCTTGTACCTTTACCCCCTGCAACAATTATTACTTTGCGTTTCATCGGTTATTTATTTTGGCATTCAGGAATGAAAATTACCTTCTTTAATTAGGTTTTGCAAATAATAAATACATGTATGGTGTTCATTATAAGTTTGTTTTGTGTTTTTCAGCAAACCCTAATTAATCATCAACTGTATATAGATACCTTTTAATACTTTTTTTAGGAGTTTTTTCAAATTCTGAGGGATACAGCCGTATTTCAGAAACCTGTTTAAATTTTGGCAGATCTTGATTTAGTAACTTTTTGTTTTCCTTCATGATTTCTTCCAGACCATTTTCGTTTATCTCTTCCTGGTCAGCCATTTCATAATCGGGATAGACTAATGCAATGAGCTTATTTTTTTTGTCTAAAATAATGGATTCCTGCACATAAGGTAGATTATTAAGCTTTGATTCTATTTCTTCCGGATAAATGTTTTCACCCGAAGGTCCGAGGATGAGACTTTTGCTTCGGCCCTTGATAAAAACAAAATTTTCATCATCAATTACACCCAAATCCCCTGTGTGTAACCATCCGTCTTTATTCAGTGCTTTTTCTGTATCTTTTTTGTTTTTATAATATCCGTACATTACATTTTCGCCACGTACCATAATTTCACCCACCTCATTGTATTGATCTTCAGAATCAATTTTTATTTCCAGTGTATCAACCAGTTTGCCGGAAGATCCATATTTGGTTTTATCCCAGTTAGCATAACTAATTAAAGGTCCGCATTCTGTCATGCCATAACCAACTGTATAATTAAAGTTAATTTTCCGGAGGAATTTTTCAACTTCAGCACTTAGCGGGGCTCCTCCAATTACTATTTCCTGGAAATTTCCTCCAAAAGCATCTGTTAGCTTTTTATTTACTTTCTGATAGATTTTTTTGTCTAACAGGGGAATATTCATAAGTACTTTCATGTGCCTCTTATTCAGCACTGGTAAAAGCTGTTTTTTATAAATTTTTTCCAGTATCAGTGGTACTGCAATAACTACCGTGGGTTTTACTTCTTTAAAAGCATTTATAATAATTTTAGGTGAAGGCGTTTTGGTTAGAAAATGGATATGACATCCTTTTGAGAAAGGCCATAAAAACTCAAATGCACAACCATAGGTATGTGCCAGCGGCAGAAAAGATACAATGTTATCAGCTTCTTTTAAAGGCAGATTGTGACGAGCAAAGCGTACATTGGCAGCCAGGCTGTTCAGGGGGATCATGACACCTTTTGAAAAGCCGGTTGTGCCAGAAGTATAGTTTATGACCCCTAACTTATCATTGGGTATGTGTTCAACCTGAAATTGTTCTCTGGTAATGCCTCCATTATATTTCTTATTATAAATTTCATCCAGTTTGTGAAGATTTTCCTGAACCTTTTCTTTATTTGCTTCATTGAGTATTTCAAAATTTGTAATTGAGATGATTGCCCTTAAGTCAGGCATTGCATTCTCATCTATGTTTTCCCAGATATGGTCATCTACAAACAGAATCACAGAATCAGAATGGTTGACAATATGATGCATATCATTCGAATGAAAATCCGGAAGAATAGGAACTACAACAGCACCATAACTTACTATTGAAAGGTAAGTCATTGCCCAGTTAGCAGAATTTTTCCCGAGCAAAGCAATTTTATCTCCCTTTTTCACATCGCACTGCTCAAACATTATATGAATTCTCGATATTTTTCGGGCAACATCTTTATAATAAAAACTATTGCCTTTGTAATCAGTTAAAGCAGGAAGGTCCCAGTTACCTTTTATGCTATTCTCGATGTATTCAATAAAATTTTCTTTAATCATAACAATAAAATTTGGAGGAGATAAATTTATGAAATTATTTTCATTTTCTCTTCTTTGTTCTTTATCAGTAAATAAGAACAAATTTTTATTAATAGGGTTTAATGAAACAGGTGATTTTTTAGAAAAAAAAGCTGTTCTCAATAATGAATCCATGAGAACAGCTTCAATTAGAAAAAAATATTATCAGAAGAAAAGCCAGCCAGATTCTTCTAAGGTAAAACTGGATTCTCCTATCTGTGCTCCATCAGCAAAAATGTATACTTCATATTCCCCTGGTTTTAATTCACCCTGGGTATCGAAATAAATTGTTGCTTTGGTTTCATTTCCATCGTAATTAATTTTTCTTCTGGCAGAATATACAATTTTCTTATTATTGAACTCAAAAAGATTGTCTTCTGAATTTGTTAGAATAAAATCGTCAGGCGGGGCTGCGATTCTGATATAAAAATAACGTTCTCCCTTTTCTGCCAGTGCATTCTCATCAACTGTGAAATTTACTTTTATTTTATTCACCTTATCAACTTTGGCTTTTTCTTTTCCTCTTTTATTAATTGGGATAGGCTGAATATTTTCTGCTCTCAATACTTTTGCTTTTGTAACTTGCTTAGAAAGATCTTCTTTTTCTTTTTCAAGTTTTTCTTTTGATTCTTTGGTCTTTACAAGATCTTCTTTTACTTCTTTATTCTCTCGTTCAAGTTGTTTGTTTAATGTATTTAATGAGTCTATTTGTCTTACATAACTTTTCGCTATTTTTCGCAGAGTACTCAGTTCATTTTTGAGTTCTTTAATTTTCGAATAGTTTGTTGCTTTAACATTTTTAAGCTCTGTAAGTATGTTGTCTATTCTTTCTTTTTCGCTGTCTAATTGCGTGTTAAGCGAGTCATTGTCGGTTTTTAAAGAATCGTATTCGGTTTTTAATTCTATAAATTCCGTTCTCAGTGAATCCTTTTCTTCAGATAACTCTTCAGTAATTACCATGGTGGTTTTTTTCTGGTCGATATACAACCAGGTAATAAAACCTATTAAACCTATAAGAATAATAATAACGACGATGAACCCTGTGAGGGATCTGTTTTTTGGTTTATTCTCCTGTTCTTTAGGTTGATAGTTGTCAGCCATTGTTTTAGGTTTTGAGTTTGAGACACAAAAATAGCTATTAATTTCCTTTTACAAAATAAATTGGTCAATGAATTAATATAGCCTAAAACGAATTTTCTGATAATTCTATTGTTAATCAAGGCTAAGTTCCCCGCTTAAAAAGTATGCCCCGTTAATAACTATTTCTTTATTAATCAGTTCTTTGTAGTTGAGAATTTCTGTGAAGTTATCTCCTTGATTTCCTGTGGTAATTTTTACGGGCAAATAACCTTTATCTTTAACAAAGAAAACATAAGTTTCTCCGTCTATGCGCGTTATAGCTTCGTTCGGGAGCACATATTTTGATTGCGAGGAAAGCAAAATATCTGCATTTACGTAAAGCCCGTGTTTGAACTGGTTTTTAAGGTTATTTAGTTCTGCAATTACCGGGAAAGTCCTTTTTTCTTTATCTATTTTATTTCCTATATATTTAATTTTTGCATTGTATCTCTGCTCAGGGTTTTTTACAATTGAAAATTCTACATTTTGACCTTTGGAAAGGTCAGAAATATCTTTTTCATACACGTTTATTTTCAAATGTAAATTATCCATGTTCATAATTTCATAAACGGGATTGTTCTCATTGGAAATTTTTCCCACATTAAGGAACAAATCAGTTATGTATCCATTTATGGGTGAATACAAATATACATCTGTTGAGAGATTTCCTTTTTCGACCTCTTTGGGATTGATGTTCAGTTTTTTTAACAATATTTTTAAAGACTGGTACCTGGCATTAAAATCCTCATAATTGGCTTTGGCCTTTTGCATTTTTTTCATAGAAGCCGCTTTTTCTACTGCAAGTTCACCTTGCCGCTGATATTCTTTCTTGTAATATTCTGTCTGGCTTTTTACGGAGATATATTCTTCCTGAATTTTCAGATATTCCGGATGAGATAATCTGGCTAATTTTTCTCCTTTGTTTACATAATCTCCGGTTTTGTGATAAAGTTCCCGGATATAACCTTTTAGAGGAGGAATTACAGTTACGATATGGGTGGGAGATACCTCAATTTCTCCACTACAGGAAATTTTTTCTGAAATATTCTTTTCCAGAAGAGTTCCGGTTTGAATATTCGCTTCTTTTTCCTGGTCTTCAGTCAGCTGTACGAATTGCTCAGGCTGTTCAATCCTTATATTTTTTTCTTCCAGTGCTTCCTTTGTTTCTTCGTTGCTTTTATTATTGCATGAGAACAAAGAAATGATCAATATGGCAGGTAAAAACTTCAATGTTTTCATTATTAATATGTTTTTAGTTTATATAGAATTCTAGTTTTGAAGCTGTCTGATTATATTCTTTTATGGTTTTCAGATAGTTTAGTTTAATATTGTATGCTGCTTTAATGCTTTGCATATATTCATAATACTCTATATCTTCATTATTGTACTTTTGCTGAGCGGTTTTGATCAGAATGTCAGCCTGTTCGAGACCTTTGTTGTGAAAATACAATATTTGTTGGTGCAGGCTATTGAGTCGATGCGCTGTGTTTTTTATTTCTCTGTCTTGTTTTTTTATTTGGTAATCAAGATTGTTTTCAATGATTTTTGTTTTGATTTTAGCTTTCTGTATTTCTGCTTTTTTTGGAAAAAACCATAATGGAATAGAAATCCCTACCATCCAACCTTCAAACCCTGATTCATGATCTATTTGCTGGTTAAAATATCCTGCACTTATTTCCGGGAATAATTCTGCCCTGTTCATATTCAGTTCCTGTCTGGAAACTTTCAAACGTTGTTTATATAATTTTTTAATAAGCGGGGAAATGTACTTACCGGAATCTGTTAGATGATATTTCATTTTATGGACAGTGAGAGTATCTGTAGCCGGTTTAATGATATAATCTATATTCAGAAGGGTTTTAAGATTGTTTTTTGCAATGGCAAGTTCATTATAAGTCTGCTTTAATTTATTTTCTGCTTCCAGATATTTGGCTTCAGCAGTAGTTTTTTCCAGGAGTGGGGTTTCTCCCAGTTCATTTTTTAAACCTGCTACCCGGCTGAATTCTTTATAAAGTTTCAGCTCCTCCTTCAGTATCTTTTTTTTGTTTAACAGAAAAATCCACTCAAAATAAGCGAGCTTCACATCTTTGGTGATTTGCTTCTTTGTAATATTTAATTCGGTCTTTTTGAGCTTATTTTCTTCTTTTATCTTTTTTCCACGGTAAATAGATTTTATTGGAGAGCCAATGCTTTGATTTATCTCAAAATACTGATCGATAAGAGATGAATTAATTTGTCCTTTCTGGTAATTAATTTCTGTTGGTTTAAGATCCAGTATTTTTTGCTTTTCAGCTTTGGTCTGCTGAATACGGAGTTTGGCATTCCGGACTTGATAATTCCTTTTTTTAGCAATTTCAATTGATTTCTCCAATGTCAGGGTTTTTACAGTGTCGGTTTTTGTTTCCTGTTGTTGTCCGAAAGACAGTGTTGGCACAATGAATAGTCCCATGACCAGAAGAGCCATTCCTGTATTGTTTGCTTTGACTTTAGGTTTCCATTTGCCTGAGTTAAAGACTTTATATAAAATTGGTAGCATAATCATAGTTAGCATCGTAGCCGTAATAATTCCTCCTATTACCACAGTTGCCAGTGGTCTTTGGACTTCTGCCCCGGCCGATGTAGAAATAGCCATGGGCAGAAAACCCAGAATATCGGTTGAGGCTGTCATGAGTACAGGGCGAAGGCGATTACAGGCTCCTTTTTCCACAATTTCATCTATTGTGTATTTGCCTTCTTCTTTTAATTGATTATAATATGAAATCAGTACAATTCCGTTAAGTACAGCAACACCAAAAAGAGCAATAAAACCAACACCAGCAGAAATACTAAACGGCATACCCCTGATCCACAGTGCTGCTATTCCTCCAACCGCAGATAAAGGAACAGCGCTGAAGATTAGTAGTGCATATTTAAAAGAATTAAAAGTGAAAAATAATAAAATAAGTATCAGCAGCAATGCGATAGGGACTGCATATGAAAGCCTTTTTTTGGCAGCCTGCAGATTTTCAAAATCTCCAGTATACTCAATATAGTATCCGGGTTTAAGATCCAGTTTCCTGGTAAGTTTGGAATCGATTTCTTCAACCAGGCTTTGTATGTCTCTGTTCCTCACATTCACACCCACAGTAACTCTTCTTTTTGTATCATCTCTCGAAATTTGTATAGGACCTTCCTCATAATTTACTTCAGCTACTTCACTTACAGGGATTGTTCTGCCTGATGAGGTCCTTACATTTAATTTGTTCAGGTCTACAGTTCTTCTGTGGGCTGAATCCAGCCTTATTACAAGATCAAATTTTCGTTCTCCCTCAAAAATAACACCCGATTCAATCCCGGCAAAAGCCGATTGAATGGTTTGGTTTACCGAAGCAATATCAATTCCGTATTGGGCAAGCCTTTCTCTTTTATATTTTATTGAATATTGTGGCAATCCGGTTATTTTCTCAACCTGAATATCGGCTGCCCCTTTAATTCCTGAGACTATATCTGCAGCTAAATTTGCCTGTTTGTATAATTCATCAATATCTTCCCCAAAAATTTTGAGAGCAATGTCGGTTTTTGCACCGGTCATTAATTCATTAAACCGAAGTTGGATGGGCTGTGTAAAATCAAAAGAAGCCGCGGGGATTACACTTAATTTTTCTTTCATAAGATTGGACAGCTCTTCCCTGTCATCAGCGCTAACCCATTCATCTTTATCTTTCAGGATGATCATTATATCTGCATCTTCTATGGGCATTGGGTCTGTAGGAACTTCTGCCGTTCCGATTTTTGAGATTACCTTTTCGACCTCAGGAAAGTTGTTAAGAAGGATTTTCTCTGCGCGGGTTGTGTTTTTAATACTCTGATCTAAAGAGCTGCCTGCCGGGATAGTCATCTGCATTGCAAGATCCCCCTCCTCCAGGGTTGGAATAAACTCTCCTCCAAGTCTGTTGAATGACCAGATGCTTACTCCAAAAGCCACAATAGCAGCGATAATAATTAGTTTCTTGTTTTTAAGTGAAAAACGGAGTACCGGGTAGTAAGTCCATTTTAAGAATTTAATAAAGCGGTCGGATATATTTTTCTTTTTTTGTACTTTTTTCTTAAGGAATAGCGATGAGATCATCGGAACATAAGTCATTGAAAGCAGGAAAGCTCCGAGGATTGCAAAGCTGAAGGTTTGCGCCATGGGGCGGAACATCCGTCCTTCAACCCCGGTTAATGTAAGGATTGGAATGAAGACAATAAGGATAATGATGACTCCGAAAGCAGCTGATTTGTATATTGAAACAGTTGATTTTTTTACTACTTCATCCATTTTGCCCTGGCTAAGATGCTTGTCCCGGTAGTCTTTTTGAAGGTGATAAACAATACTTTCCACAATAATAACAGCTCCGTCGATGACAATTCCAAAGTCAATAGCGCCAAGCGACATAAGGTTTGCAGAGACACCAAATATCTGCATCATTACTATGGCAAATAAAAGTGAAAGCGGAATTACAGAGGCTACGATTATTCCCGATCGATAACTACCCAAAAGCAGGATCAGGATAAAAATAACAATCAGGCCTCCTTCAATCAGGTTAGTTTTTAAGGTTCCTGTTGTTTTTTTCACTAAAGCTGCCCTGTCAAGGTACGGTTCAATTTTAACACCTTCTGGCAGTCGTTCCTGAACTTCTTCAACTCTTTTTTTTACATTTTTTACCACTTCTGATGAATTCGCTCCTCTCAGCATCAGGGTGATGCCTCCTACAGCTTCTCCATTTCCGTTTTTCGTCATGGCTCCAAAACGGGGGGTTTTTCCGAATTTTACCTCAGCAACATGTTCAATTAGCACCGGGTTTCCATTCTTATGGGCAACCACAACATTTTGAATTTCATCAAGATTATTGAGTAGTCCTTCTGCCCGGATATAGTAAGCATTCGACCCCTTCATTATATAACCGCTGCCTGTATTCTCGTTGTTTTTCTGCAGGGCTTCTTTTACATCATTTATCGTGAGGTTCAGGTTTTTAAGGGCGTCAGGGTTTATGGAAATTTCATATTGCTTAATAAAACCTCCAAAACTGCTTATTTCAACTATTCCGGATATTCCTGCCAATTGCCTTTTTACAATCCAGTCGTGAATGGTGCGAAGTTTTGTGGGATTGTATTTATCTTGATATGCAGAATCTACTTCAAGTGTATATTGATAAACTTCACCCAGTCCGGTAGTAATTGGGAGCATTTCAGGTTTACCCAGCCCTTCGGGAATTTCTCCTGATGCCATTTGAATTTGCTCATTAATCCTTTGCCTGGCATTTAATATTGGAACTTGTTCTTTGAAAACGATTGTTATTACCGAAAGTCCATAACGGGAAATTGAACGAATCTCCTCTACATCTTTAATGTTTGCAAAGGAAGTTTCCAGCGGGAAGGTTATAAATTTCTCCACTTCCTGCGGGGAAAGAGAAGGAGAGCTGGTTACTACCTGAACCTGGTTGTTTGTTATGTCCGGAACTGCATCAACAGGAATGTTCTGGATAGAATAAATCCCAAAACCGATTAACACAAAAACAAGAAAACCAATAATGGCTTTGTTTTTTATAGAGAACTCAATTATTCTGTGAAACATGTTAACAAATCTTTAAAACCTATAACCAAATATAAGGAAATTAATAGATTAGTTACAGAATTTAAAGAAAATTGTTTACCGGGGCTTTTTCTGAAGCTTTCCTTTCGTGCTGTAATAAAATAGCACAAGACCCAGTATGACGAATGGAATACTTAGGTATTGTCCCATGTTTAATGGTAAATTTTCTTCGAAACCAACCTGGTTCTCTTTAATAAACTCTATAAAAAACCTGGCGGCAAATACTAATATTAAGAACAACGAAAACAGGAGACCTGGTTTGAAATTCCCTTTGTTTTTGAAGTAAATTCGATATAAAAGAAAGAATATAGCCAGGTAAGCCAGCGCTTCGTATATTTGAGTCGGATGTTTGGGAACTATTTCTCCCTGGTTTTTAAAGACAAAGCCCCATGGAAGATTTGTTTGTATCCCATATATTTCCGAATTCATCAGATTTCCCATACGGATAAAAAAACCAGCAAGTGCTACGACAATAACAATCCGGTCAAGGATCCAGATGTAAGGTTTATTCTCTTTTCTGACAAACAGATAAAGAACAACAAGGATTCCAATAGCAGCTCCATGACTGGCGAGACCGCCTTTCCATATCTTAAGGATTTCAATAGGATTGCTTAAGTAAAAATCAGGCTGATAAAAAAGGCAGTGTCCTAATCGTGCCCCAATAACAGTACCAATAATCATATAAATAGTAAGCCTGTCTAAAACTTCAACTGAAATTCCTTCGTTTTTAAATATTTTCTGAAAAATATAATAACCCAGCACAAAAGCCAGGGCAAAAAGAATTCCATAATAACGAATTGAAAAAGGGCCTATTTCAACTATTTCAGGATCAAGATTCCATATAATGGCTTGAAAAATCATATTATATTAGTTTTAATTGCAACAAATGTAGAAAAAAAATTGATTCGGTAATTACACATTTGATTATTGAATAAAAGAGAAAAAAATGAATTTATTCAACGAATCAGTTTATTTATTTTTAAAAACATTTAAGTTTGTAATGAATAAAAGTTTACTTATGGGCAGAAGAAAATTTGATATTGGTTTAATCCTGTTAATAGCATTCTTAACTATATTAACATTTCAACGATGTGCAAAGGTTGTTGCTCCTACCGGAGGAGCAAGAGATACGATTCCACCTGTTCCTCTTGAATCTGAACCTCCAAACTATTCCACTAATTTTGATTCAAAAGAAATTGAAATTGAGTTTAATGAATTTCTTCAGTTCGATAAAATGCAACAACAGTTTATTGCTTCTCCTCCTTTCGAAGAAGATCCGGAAATCAATTTAAAGGGCAAGGAAGTTGAAATTAAGCTTTGGGGAGCATTAGACGGGAATACTACTTACACACTCAATTTTGGAAATGCAATTCAGGATTTTACAGAAGGCAACCCTATAAAGAATTACAGGTATGTGTTTTCGACTGGTGATTTTATTGATTCTATGGCTATTGCCGGAGTGGTTAAAGAGGCTTTAACCCATAAACCTGTTGAAGATGCTTTGGTAATGTTGTATGATAATCTTTCGGATTCTATTCCATACAGGGAAATTCCAAATTACGTTTCAAGAACAGATGAAGAAGGCCAATTTTTAATAACAAATATCAGGAAGGATACTTTTAAACTTTTTGCAATCCAGGAAAAGAATAATAATTATTTGTATGATAGTTATTCAGAAAAGATTGCATTTACAGATACATTGATAACTTTTGAAGAAAAATTATTTGAGGAATACGATACTCTCTATGTTCAAAACGATTCAATACAGTTAAAGGATAGTATTATAGATACAGTTAAGTTCAGATCTTATTATGATTATCCTGTAAAACAATATGCATTGAGTTTGTTTGAAGAAGATAAAGGGGAACAGTACCTCAAATCTTCGAGCCGGCCTGAGGCTTTTAAAGTGGACATTTATTTTAACAGGCCGGTCAGAGATAGTTTAAAAGTGAACATTCCGGATAGTATTTCTCACGAAAACAAATGGTATTATAAAGAAATTAATAGCAGGCGTGACACATTTATCTACTGGCTGACAGACTCTTCTCTATACCTGAAGGAATATTTACCTCTGCATGTAACTTATAAAAAGAAAGACTCGCTTAACAGAGATATTTGGGTAACCGATAGTCTTGAATTAAGGTATGTAAGTCAGGACGAAAAATGGATGCCAGATTCTATTTCATTATCACCTAATATTAAAAACAATACAACAATCGATCTAAACCAACGGATTAAGTTGTATTCTAAAATTCCTGTTTTAGACTATAATTCAGGAGGATTTAAGTTATCAGAGCAGGTAGATTCAGTTTACAAAAAAGTGTCCTTTACGGATCATTTAGATTCATCATCTTTCCATAATATTTTTATAAAGAAGAAATGGAAGTCAAAAAAGAAATACCAGTTAATAATTGAACCAGAAACAGTTAATTATCTTTACAATATGTATCAGAAAGGTCTTGATACAATCCAATTTACAACGCGCAAAATCCAGGAATATGGTGATATGATTCTTAATATAACGAATATAGATACTACTTGTTTGGTACATTTACTACATAAGAAGGAGAATAAAATTATAAGAAGTGCTATCTGTACGGGAGAAGATAAGGCTGTTAAATTTGATTACTTAAATCCCGGGGAGTATCGAATACGCTTGATTATAGATGCCAATGAAAATGGTAAGTGGGATACAGGAGACTATTTAAAAAATAAACAGCCTGAAAGGGTTATTTATTTTGATGAAAAGATTGAGATTCGTGCCAATTGGGACCATGAATTTCAATGGAACTTAAATATGTCGAACAAAAAAAATAAACCATAATTATGTCAGTATTACTAGAATTTTCTATGTTTCCTACAGATAAAGGCGAAAGTGTCAGCGATCAGGTCAGTAAAGTGATTCGTTTGATAAAAGAAAGCGGGGTTTCTTATAAATTAACTTCCATGGGGACTGTTATCGAGACAGAAACCATGGAGGAAGCTCTTGATATTATAAAAAAATCACATGAAATCCTCTCAGCTACTTCAAATAGAATCTATTCGAATTTTAAAATTGACTACAGAAGGAATACTTCAAACAGGCTGTCAGGTAAAATAGAATCTATTGAAAGAAAAATTGGTGATGTAAATCAGTGATTATTTATATTCTTTTTAAATAGGGAGTATGCAATCTTGCACATGTCCATTCTGTATTTATTGTGATGTTTAATTAATAATTTTTTTTTTAACGTTTTATTAATTTTATTATCTTGCATATCCTTTTTAACAAAAAACTGATAAAATGAAACACCTTTACACCCTATTGTTTATTACGATTTTGACAAGCTTTCAATTTGTTTGCGCACAAAATGAAGGCGAGATTGTTGATCTGAATTCAGCTGAAGATTCTAAATTGGAGATTTCCCAGAACAGGGAAACAGGATTTAATTTAGAGACTGCAGTTGATAAGATTTCTTTAACACAAAAAGAAACCGAGTTAGGTTCTTTTTATAAGTTATCTTCTAACCTATTAATGAAAACTTTTAAAAATGGTTATCCCGATTTACCCGTTATTAGCAGGTTGATTGAGGTGCCTTTTGGAGCAAAAGTTAAAATTAATATTGTTGATTACGATGAAGAGGTTATTAAATTAAGTGATCTGGGGATAAATTCAAAAATATACCCGGCTCAACCCTCAAAGAGTAAGTGCGAGGATTGTGATGATGATGAAACCTTTTACTTCAAAGAAGAGGTTTATAAACTTGATGAATTTCTTAATAAGGAAATCATTAATTTTGAGGATAAAGGAATTTTGAGGTACAAAAGACTGGGAAGGATTGAAATTGCACCTATTCAGTACAACCCCTCACAAAATGTTCTTAAAGTAATTAACAACATTAAACTTGAAGTTAAGTTTGTTGGTGCCGATATGGCTAAGACCAGGGAAATGAGAGAAAAGTATGCGAATCATTTCTTTGGAGATTTAAGTGGGAATATTATCAATTACAAACCACTCGAATCAAAAGAGTTAATAGATCAGAATCCTGTTACCTATGTAATTGTATCTGACAGAATGTTCGAGAGTCAATTACAGCCTTTTATCGAATGGAAAGAGAAGAAAGGTTTTAATGTGATTACTGCTTATACTGATAATATTGGTAGTACTACAACAGAAATTAAAACATATCTTGAAGATTTATATAACAATCCCAATCCCACCGCACCAAGTTTTGTTTTGTTTGTGGGAGATGTAGGAGAAATTCCAGCATGGGACGGAGATGCAGGTTCTCATGTGACAGACCTGGAATATTGTGAATATACCGGAGATAATTTACCTGAAGTATATTATGGCCGTTTTTCAGCTCAGAACACAACTCAACTGCAACCGCAGATTGATAAAACCCTGGAGTATGAAAAGTATGAAATGGCCGATCCCAGCTATTTGTCAGAAGCTTTATTAGTTGCAGGGGATGATGAAAGCTGGGAAGACGTGCATGGCAATGGAGCCATGTGGTATGCTGACAATTACTATTTTAATAGTGATAATGATATGAATTCCCATTTGTTTCTTCAGGATCCACCCAATGGCAATGCTGCAGTGCATGATTCCATTATAGCAAATGTTAATTCAGGGATTAGTTATGCAAACTATACAGCACATTGTAGTTCATCTGGCTGGGGCACGCCCTCTTTTACGACTTCTGATGTGGCAAATTTAACAAATGAAGGAAAATACGGACTGTGGGTAGGAAATTGTTGCCTTTCAGTTAAATTTGATAATGATGAATGTTTTGGTGAAGCTGCCCTCAGGGCAGAAAATAGTGGCGCCATTGGAGATATAGGTGGTTCGAACTCCACATACTGGGATGAAGATTATTGGTGGGGTGTAGGATATATTGATAATCCTGTCGAAGAACCTGCTTATGAAGAATCCGGACTGGGAGTTTATGATGGAATGTTCCATACCAAAACCAATGAAGTAGACGATCCTTCTACATGGTATGTTACACAGGGGCAGGCAGTAGTTTGCGGGAACCTGGCAGTTGAAGCTTCTACATCCACCAGAAAAGAATATTACTGGGAAATATATCATTTAATGGGAGATCCGTCTTTAACTCCTTATTTGGGTGTCCCTGAAGCAATGACTGTTTCTGCTACTCCTTCTACCTTAATGATTGGAATGGATTCATTAACAGTAAATACAGAAGCTTATGCTTATGTAGCGCTGTCATTTAATGGAGAATTGCTGGACGCTAAAGTGGCTGATGCAACAGGTCAGGCTGCATTATCATTTGAGTCTCTTGCAAATGTGGGAGAAGCTGATTTAGTGGTAACAGCACAAAACAGACAACCGTATATCGGAACAATTACTGTTTCACCATCTGATCAGCCATACGTAGTCCTCGACAGCACCTCTATAGACGATGCTGCCGGCAACGGCAATGGAGAGGCCGACTATGGCGAGAGCATCAGCCTTGACAGTGAGCTGAAAAACGTAAGCGATG
>Ga0102934_1001882_pt1 | contig 14728 bp, 25 predicted proteins | sample SalPonR2_A_D1_MG_FD_78175 | JGI IMG/M metagenome (GOLD analysis project Ga0102934, IMG submission 78175) | Salt pond soil microbial communities from South San Francisco under conditions of wetland restoration - Salt Pond MetaG R2_A_D1_MG | ecosystem: Environmental > Aquatic > Marine > Intertidal... | reverse complement strand
TTTTTATTTCCGACAATGTTTGCGACTCATGCGGGGTCAGTCCTCGCAACCATCACAGTTATCACCTTTATCAGGTCTTTCGCAAATGCCACCATTATGCCAATATGGGCAAGTTGGGGCTGATTTCGCATAGTCGCTGTTGTCGGATGTAAGTTTTTCCTCCAACTCACTTATCCAATCATTTATCATATTCATGCCATACTCATATTGTGATGTGTCTTCTATATCTTCAAAATGACTTTTCATTTCCTTTAAAAAGTCCAAATCTTTTTTAATGTCTTGCATTTTAATCTCCTAAAAAACTTATTTCCGACAACGTTTGACACTATGCGAAGTCAGAACGGACTATTTTTAATGTTACTGTTACAAAACGGGCATTCACTTTTGTACTCGTGATGACAGCAACTTTCATACCGTTCTGATTTGGGTGTAGTGAGTTTACGAACGAAACCGCATAGTGTTTGTTGTACGATGTATGGCGGTTTTTTACCTAACGCAGTACTTAGTGTATTTATATATTCTTTTGCTTTTTTATTTGCGTTAAACATTGTTATCTCCATATGGCGTACAACTATCAACTGTGCGAACATTAGTTCTTATAATCATTTTTTAATCTTTTATAAATTTGCATACAGGTGCATCCTTTTTTGTTACTTTTAGGTTTTTTATTTCCTTTATAATTTGGATGTATTTTACACCTGTACTCCGGTTTTAAACTATCATAATTGCTTTTTAACCATATACAAAATAATGTTATAATTATCATTATCACAATATAACCAATTATCATAATAAATGAATGTACTACCAAATCAGCTATGTTTTTAACTACAAAGAATTTAGTTACAGGTTGTTTCTTATATATTATTATTGAATCTTTAGACCAACTATTAATATTTTTATTGCTGTAACGTTTCCATAAAATACAATGTTTTTTGTATCCATAACGTTTAGCACATTGTTTTGTATTACTGGAATATATGGAGTGTTTAAGATAGGCATTTGTATAAATTGTGAAATTAAACTTTCTTTGTTGACCGTTTTTTATGATAGGGCAAGGTATTCCCACATTTACTTTCTTATCAATTTTATATTCTTTAGAAGTTACATTCCAGTAGTTAATATCTGAAATAAAAGTTGCTGGTATTATTATAAAAATTATAGCTGCAACAATAATGCCGAAGAGGATTGAAATTTCTTTAACCTTTTCACGTTTGAACTCTGTCCAAAAATTACTTGGTAATTTATTATAATCCTTATCAAATAATTTGCTTAATATTTTATTTAATGTTTTTGACATATACATGGTTTTTTCCTTTGTATTTAATTTTACTGTGAATTTCTGCTTTTGTCAATGGTAGTATCATAATTTTTTAACTTTTCTGATGTAGGTAAAGAATTATTATAATAGTCGCAGGTTTGATTTTTGGGCCAGTGACAATATTCATTGTCTATAAGTGATTTTGCTGTTCTGCCATAAAATCCTTGAAGTTTCCACACTGAGCCATCATTTATGCCTTTTTGAAAGTTTTCAATAATCTCATCTTTTGATACTTCTCCGCTTTCAAATCTAATAATGAAATCAATATCCATAAATTTACTCCTTTTGTCTTATTTTAGTGAATATGATATATATTTTCGAAGAATAATGCGTCCTTCTTAATTTCTACAGGAAATTCAAAGTTTTCTTCAAAGGCTCTTGTATCGAAAGGTGCAACAATAAAATGTAAACCATTTAAAGTTGTGGTATGTTCATAAATTTGTATATTTCTTTCTTGTAAATATTTTGACATGTTTCTTTCTATAGATTTACCTGGTTTATCAACGTCTATTAGGAACTTTGATTCTGCTTTATTGTGATTTTTTAATAATATTGATTTCCATTTTGAATCTATATTAATAATAGGACCGTTATCTATTAAATAATGTATAAATTCACGATATGCTTTTTCTACATTCCTGGCGTTTACAGTCCTGTATAATCGCCAATGTCCATGTTCAAGTATTTTCATCTTGCTTATTATTATTTTTCTGTCTTTATCATAGTCTTTAATAATCTGTCGAATACATAGTTTATTTTTAGCATTAATATTATCTTTTTTCCTCTTTATTGCTACATACATATGACATCTTAACGTATTAGATTTCGTCATGTTTATAATCCTATTATAGTATTATTATCTTTTATAGGGGCTTAACTATGTTAATTGTTCAATTTGTCTATGAGAGAAATTTTCACAAGCTTTTACTGGAAAGGGGCAACCTTTGTTAATTATTATTCTGTTTTGAGGTCTATCATAGAAGTTATAGATTTTTAGTATATCTATAACTTCATATATTTTACATGGTTTAACATTTGAGTATATAAGGCTTGTTAAACAATTGCTTATTTGGTAGTTAGTAAATGGGATTTTGTATATATTCATAATTTTGTTTAGCTTAACAAAGGCTTTCTTTCTATTACTATCTATAAATGGTATATAGTTTAGTATGATTGGGCAATTTGATGTAGCAATTTTAGACATTATTGAGGTATATACATGCTTTTTACTTAACATGGAATCAATCATCATATCTGTTAAGCTTAATTCAATTGAGAGATTAAAATTGTTGCTTTCTGATTTAATATTTAGAAAGTCTTCTATATTGTTTTCTTTCTCCCATTCGGGATGTTTTATGGTGTTTTCATTTATAGATAGTGTAAGGTCTATGTTGGGAGATTTGTCAATGATGTTTTCATTATTTAATAGAAATGCTTTAGATGATTTAATTTGTGAACTATGAATAACTATTGATGTTTGACACTTGTTTAGATGTAGTTGTTTCATTTCTTTTTGAATAATAAGCATTTTATATAGATCGGTGTGATTGGATATATTATAAATAATATTCGATCTAGGTGTTATATCTATAGCGTTCAATACTGAAAGTATTGTTTTATATTCATTTGATGGACTATTTAGTTTGAGATGTTCAAGATAACATCCTTGACATTTGCCGGAGAATTGACATGTGTCCCATGATATAGTGATTATCTTATTCTTCGTCGTCAGATTTGTCATTTTCTGATGTTCCTATTTCTTTTGCAAGATGATATATTCTTAATATTTCTCGTGAGTTTTGATCATCACTATTTATGTGTCCTTCTTCTAATGCTTTAGATATTATTCCTTCTGTAATTTCACGGGCATTCTGTTTGCCATCTGAGTTTTCATCATATGAGCTATTTATATATTTATTTACTTTCTTTATGTCATATAATTTATCTTCATCCTTATGTATGAACTTTTTTGTAAATTTATGTTTTTTCATTCCGTTCTTCAATGGATGTTCAGATGGGAGTAACATTTTGCTAAGTATTTCCATTGGATTCATAATATGTCTATTTGTAGAATCCTTGCCATCTTTGTTTGTTTTTATCAGGTTGATAATACTTATTATCACTGCTCCTATTGCCATAATATTTGAGAAAATTACCAGTAAGTAAATTGGTGTCATTTTAAACTCCTGTTTTTTTGTTTCTTATTTTCTGCAAATGCAGAATATATAAGTCTTCTAAAGTTTTTACTATTTTTTGTTGTGCGGTTTTTAATGTCAAGACATTGTCTTATTGCCCCATTTTGATCTACTTGTGCACATATGTTTTCTTTTCGTAAAAATAGATAATTTTTACTATTTGAGTATGCTGCTATGCAGGTCATGCATTCTTTTCCGGCTTTTGCCATTTGTCCTTTTGTCTCTATGACATATTTTTTAAGTTTATCAGGTATTCTAATATTATTGCTATTCATGTGCATTGGAGTATTATCAGCTACCTTCTTTTCAAAACTTTTTGCTTCTATTGTTCTTGCACATCTATGGTTATATGCACTTGCTTTTATCATTCTAGCTAATGATTTTAGTTTTGTTATATTTTTAAGGTTATATTTTTCTGACTGTTTATCGTGTTTATTAAGTATATATATAATTTGTCCGTCTTGTATATACTTAATCATTTTGCGTATGTTTTCCCTTGATATATATCCGGGCTTTTCTCCATTATTATGTAATTGTTGCCTATATAATTTCCATATTTTACCTATTTTGTTCCCTCTATATAACTTAATCATGGCATCTTTAATTGGGATTTCATAGGAAAACCATACATCAAATATTCCCATTAGCCATATAAGTTCTTTATATGTTTTTGGACGTTTTATATCTGCTTGGTATTTTGCTAACTTGTTTTCCATGTTTAGTATTTCTGGTAATATTTTTATAGTAAATGCCTTTTTGATTCTCAAATATGGTCTAAATTTGTTTTGCAGCGGTTTTAGATCTACATTAAGTAATATGCTGAAGATTAAAATTGATAGATTTATACCTCTCATCTTCTTTAAGTCTTTCATCAAATATTTATTAGTTTTTGTTTTTAAGCGAAGATATCTTTCCACACTTTCTATATTATTAACATTATCAAGATAACATGCTTTCATTGTTCTGGTTTTTAGGTTTGCAGTCGCTGGGAAAAAAAGCCGACAAATGGACAATAAAGTGGTCATGTCTAAGTTTATCTTTCTATGCATATTTAATCTTCTGAGAACCATCATAAATGTATATGTCATACTATAGTTATTTTTTATATAGTCTATTATATTTAGATGATATAATATAATTTTAGCTAGTTTCATTGATCTTTTATGCATCCATATTCTAATGCGTTTTATTCTCGTCTTTACTGTATTTTGGTAACATGATAGTACTGTCTCTAATATGTCAGATTGTATTGAACGATATATATTTCCCTTTGTATTAAATATACTAATTCGTTTTCTATAACTATTATCGTTTTGTGCAAGTGTTTTATAATTTTTGGTTGTTCTAAAATTTAACAACATTTTGTCTTTTATTATATCTATATGATAATTTAACCATATTGTGTTTTCTCTTTTCTTTGCGTTGGGAGCAACTCTAAGATTCCCGGATATGTTAAGTTTCTTCATTAATATTCCTTGTTTGTTATTATTCAAAAAGATAGTTGATTAAATTTCATAATAATTTTATTCTTGTATATATTTAATAATTAAATATTTATATACATATGTAATTTAATCTACAAGACTATTTTCATGTTATAATATTTCATATCTACTCCGTAAGGAATTATATATGAGTAATAATAAGAGAAATATTTTAGATATATATTCTGATCAATTGTCTTCACCTTCCTATGATGACTATTTATTGTTAATACATGATAGATGGATTGACGTAGGAAATCGCGAAATATATATGCATGGAGTAGAATCCTTTGATACTATAGGCAGTGAAGGTGAAGAGCCTGGAATCGAATATACGATGGCAACTCGTATAATAAAAAACCTTCATATACTAAGACATGCGGACAGAAAAGCTCCTGTAAAAATCTTTATGCATACTTGCGGTGGCATAGTTGAAGAAGGTCTTGCAATTTATGATACAATTAAAATGATGCCGTACAAAGTAATTATATATTCATATACTCATGCAAGATCAATGAGTTCTGTTGTACTTCAAGCTGCTGATGAAAGAATTTTAATGCCTAATTCCAGTTTTATGTTTCATAGAGGATCGATTGGCCTGAGTGGTGAGGCAAATGAAGTAAGATATGATTTTAAACAATGTGAAGAACTGGACTCAAAAGTAATGAGAATATATGTGGAATCTCTTAAAAAGAGTAATGGTATGTTCAAGGGTAAATCAAGTAAGAGTATAAGAAAAGTTCTTATAGATAATATGAATAGTAAGACTAATGTCTATCTTAAACCAAAGGAAGCAGTGAGATGGGGGTTTGCTGATAAGGTATGTCGTACTTTTTAGTCTATATTACTTCGTCTATAATTCCTAACTTTTTGGCTTCTTCTGGTTCGATCCAGTTGTCTCTTTCGCAGAATTGATGAGGATCTTTTATATTTGTCTTTTCTCCTATCACTCTTTCCATTTTGTTTCTGATTTTTCTTAAATGATTTGCCTTAATTTCTATATCGGTTTGTTGACCACCTATATCTGATTGGAGCGGCTGATGGAACATAATTTCTGAGTCTTTCAGAGCAAATCTTCTTTTCTTTTCTCCACACATAAGCAGAAATGATCCCATTGACGCACATAGTCCTATACCAATTGTTGACACAGGACTTTTAATGTGTCTCATGGTACTAAATATTGCCATTCCTGACGATATACTTCCGCCTGGGGAATTAATATATAGCTCGATATTTTCTTGTTTCTGGGATTCAAGATATAATAATTGGGATACAATTAAATGTGCTGTTTCATCGGTAATAGGTCCAGTTAACATTATTATTCTGTCCTTTAATATTCTGGAAAAAAGGTCATATGAATGTGTTGTTTTTCCTTCCTTTTCTATAACAGTTGGTATATGTAACATAATTTATCCTTTTTATATTTATAGTAGTGGAGTATATTAATCATTATAGATTAATATACTCCAATTTTGCTAATGACTCATAAGCATTTTTGCAATGCTATGTTCATTCTTTACTTTTATTGATCTGTATGCATCTTTAATTGTACCTCGATATAGCAATCTTGAAAATGGAGTTTTCAGCGATGATTGAATCGATATTCCGCCTTTCCATTTTCCATGATTAGTATATAGGGTATTTAGAAGCATTCTACGTTCTTTCTCAGGTAGTATACTACCCAGTTCTTTACTTAAGTTGGTTTGACCAGGATCATCACTTTCCCGAAGTTTGTCAAATAACTTGTTAGTATTTTCCGCATCTCCAGTGGATGATTTACTGTCAAAACATAACTCAGCAAATTTATGATATATGGAATTTGCTATTCCTATGGACTCGTTAGTTTTGAACTGATTATACATTAAGTGTCTTAATGCATTTCCTATTCCTCCTGCGTTTGCAACTCCGTCTTTTATGTACCAGAAATCAAATGCCGCTTTAGCTTGTGCATTTGATCTGTCATTAGACTTTCTGTTGGCTATATTATTGTATCGGTCAACGTGTTTCTCATCGAATATTATTTGACCTGTTGAGGCAAAGTATGCATCCTTTATTTTGCTATACTCTGAGTCTCCTTCATTAGCGTCTGTTCCATAGAAACACATTTCCTTACTTTTCTTGGTGTTAATGATTACATCTTCTGCTTTTATCTTAGCCATGTCACTTTCTCTTTCTTCATGTAACAACATTTGGCAGTACAGAGGATCACCATCAAAGTCACCGTCTTTTACGCTCATAGCAGCGCCACATATAGCTATAGTTTTATACTGATGGGGTCTAACAATAAAACTACTAACTTCGTTGCGACTATGCGCAGGTTGTCTCATAATTATACATCTATAGTCTTTCTTATTAAATATGTTATATAACTCTGACGGATTATATCCTTCAGATATACCATATGCTTTGCGGAATTCTTTATTTTCCGCAAATTTCATAAGAGCTTTTATAGGTATATATGCTACATTTGGATTTTCAGCACCTGAATTGCTAGCTACAGCAAATATTGAATAGGCAGTGCGTGGAGATATTACTTCTCGGAGTAAACCTCTTTTCTGAATTACACTGTCTCTTATTCTTTCTATAATGTTATTAAACATTATATTAGTATATGTAGTATTACAATTCATGTTTTCGCAAATCCTTATGAATGAGTTAACATCTGCCATTATATTATTTGGATGTTTTCTTCCTGTGTTATCAGTGTGTGTATGAATTAAATAACCCGGCACTTTAAGATATGAAATATTGTCCTTGTTATTATATACATGATCAATATTATATCCATTAGTATTCATTGATTTAATGGCAGCATTGTTTAGATACTTTAGAGTGTTTTCCGGATTTTTACTTTGACTCCATGATACAAGATCTTGAACTTGTAACTGTATACCAATTGGTATTTCTAAGTATACAGTCTCTTTTTCATGATTTGGATCAGCTATAGTATCTTTCCATGTCATTTCAATGTTATTTGGGTCATATGATTTTCTGATTACTTTGGCGGTTTGAGGAATTTCTTTCTGGAGCTTGAATATTTTTGATGAATATTCCAGTTTTCCATTAACCAATTTTAATCCTAGTGCTTCAAGTCCTTCAGTCAGTGCAGTTATATTATTGCTTCTTTCTGAATATGATTGAATCTCGGATATAATGTTTTTACATTCAAATTGTTGGAATACAGTCATTGCATCAGTCCATGTGAAGTTTCGTAGTCCTCTGTGGTTTATACCAGCAAAGTTAGTATTAACTTTGTTGGAGAACATTAGTTTATTACTTGGATGATGATCTAGCACAGCATATGCTATAACTCCAACTGGAGCTGATGTACTTACACTAATTTCATCATTTAGAGCTACTATTGGAGTATAATGCCGAGGATATTCTTGTTTCACTTCTTCTAGAGTTTCATTTTTGGAATACATGATAACGTTATGGTTTCTCATTCTTATTGATATTCGTTCCTCCATTTCTCTTGCTGGTGTTCCTCTCTTCACGATATCTGGATTCGTAATCATTTCCAATCTTTCCCATTCACCATTATAAATGTTAAAGAATTCAGGCATGTAACAGTCAGATATAATTTTGGATATTGTCAGCTTATTTGACATTCTGTCCATCATCTTACTTCCGACTTCAATCGGTGTCTTTTCAAGTATTTCAATGGATAAAATATCATTACCATCTGAATCAGGTATTCGTTCAACCTGTGTTACAATTCCAAAGTTCTTGCTTAATATAGGTACTTTTTCGTCATCCTCCTCATTGTATCCTATTTCACGTTCTACTACAAACGGCATATCTTGTTTTATGAGTTCATCATAAAGTTCAATAATTTGTTTCTCATTTAGACCTCCAATAGGCTCTACGTCTATTATTGAATCTTTGGATATGGTACGCTTTTCAAGAATTTTGTGATATGTAGTTAGTTTTCTTGCTGCAGATCTTGACAATATTGCACCGTCATTGTGACACAAAGGATGTGCGAATCTTGCTGTTTTAATATTCTTTGTCGGAATATTATTTTCACCTGTAATCATATGTTCTTCTGATTTTACTATTGGTTCTTCTGAATTATCCCAGAATGGGAGAGCTTGAGATATTGCTCTTAGTACTACTTCTCTGTTTTCAAGTATCCTGTTTGGAAATGGATTAATGCTATTTGTTATCGAATGAGGCACAAGTGGGACAGCTGTTACTTCTCCATTGTTGTTAATCTTAGTTCCAATGGCCAATTCTGCAATCATACCTGCTTTTTCGCTTTGAGGAGTGGAAGTTAGACAAAGTACATTACCATTTATAATGCTGAGAGGTTTTTGAAATGGCAAATATACTTTTCGTCCTACCATCTTTTTCTTTATTGGAGTTGGAGTATACTCAGTGTTAGTATTATATTTTATGTTCATCCTTCTTTCTAGTCCATTCATAGTGTATTCATGGATTTCGCCATTTATGTTGCACCTTGTAAGGTGTTGCCATATTTCAACTTTTGCTAGATAATCAGATGATTTGAAATACCTCCAACTACTGGCTTCCAGTGATGTTGGAATTTCACTTAGTCTTTTGTAAAGCTTTGTGATATCATAATTGCATTCATCCAGTATTTTAACGTCTTTCTTTGCATATTCCGGAATGAATATGCTGTTTTTGACTATTCTTTTTAGAAAGTATGGATCGGTAACTCTATATGTCTTACGTTGACCCTTTTTCTTTATTGTGCCTTCATGTAGATATAGAATATACTGCCCACCTATAATTATTCTTTTTTCATCTGAAGTTTTATATAGAAAAGGTGGGGAAGCTATATTCCATTCACTATTTAGTTTAGACTTTCTTATATTTATCTCTGAATTGATACAACCTGAAATACACAGTTTTGTGTTGTCATTATTACTTTCATAATAGACAACAATTTTATTGTTTATTTCATTTATTGTCATATTTTTATTGCTCCTTGTAAAATTATGATATATGTCACTAGTCCATTAGTATTCTAAGACTACCAAGGTTAAGATATTTTCCCTTAGGTCCTATCTCCCAAATTGCTAGTGATTTTATCTTTTTTAGATGACCTGGAACTTCAAGTTTTCCATAACTTGTAGTTTTATTTTCATCTATTGGTTTAATGAATACTTTGTTTCCTACTGGGACAATGTATACATTATTTTCTGACGATTTCTTTGCGCGTTTTTGAAATTCTGATAATCTCATTTGTTTATACCGTAAAGCTTTGTTCTACATATTCTACCAACTTTACTGATCCTAATTTCATTGCACCATATGTTATAAATGCAATACCCAGGATTATAAGTGTTGGTGATGAATAGTAGATTGCTCCTATTCCGCATGATATACCTGAGACAATCCCTACATATCCTTTTACGGTTTCTTTATGTAGGGATTTTCTGAATTCCATTACTTGTTCTTCTGCTGCTGTCATAGTTTATTTCTCCAGTGTCTCAAGGTTGACTTTAGAGTCTCTGCCTGGGTAAATATTGAGATTGTTGTCAATATTACATCCTACAAATCCTCTGCTCCGCCATTCTGCTTGTTCAACTATGATTTGTATTACGTCCTTACCTTCGCGTTTCTTCTGAGCAGCGTCTGATGTCTTGTTAGGATTTTGTTCAATCATAACAATCCTCTGACGAGCCCCTTTAGGATGGTAAGATACACGCTTTAGTCCTCCCTTCGTCTTGTCTGCTATGACAGTAACATCATCATTGTTATATGATACGTTATTATCATAAGCGTTCTTAGCCCTTTTCAGGACCTTTTCTAGTCTTTCGTCCATTTATTGTTCCTCCTGGTATTTATAATTTGTAATAACATCCGGTACAAATATTTTTAACACTTGATTACCGTGCATATATTTCAATATTTTCAGTTTTGTATTAGTTGGGTTTAATACAGTGGAATCAATGAACCATTGATTCATGTCTGCCTTTATTGACATTGCTAAACCTAATACAAAAAGAAGAGTGAATATTATAATTATTAGCATTTTATATGATAAATTCACTTTTTAATCCTGTTTGGTTTTAGTATTATTAAAAACAGATATGAAGTATAACTTCATATCTGTTTTATATATGCCGACATCTTATTTGTCATTTCTTGAATTTATAGCCTTCTGTACGTTAGCTTTCCCTCTTTCACTTAGCATGTCTTCTTCAAAATTGTTCATTGTGTCTTGCACATTCTCTTTTTGAACACCGTACATTTCAGGTGTTTCTTGCATAGAGTAATTGATCTCACGCATAATTTTATAATATAAATATGTATTATAGCGTATATACCTGTTGTGTAGTTTGACTATGTCTACTCCACGTTTGGCCTTACGTCTAAGTTTCATATTATATATAGTTTTATACAGTTTCCCAATTGTAAGGTTTCTAATGAATCTTACTTGTTTGGGATATTTGACTGTAATTTTTACAAATATGCTGTCGTACAGGTTAAGTAAATTTATTATCACCAATTTTACAATTGTTATTGGTATAAATATAAGTTTAATTATACCTGTTATTAATGTTTTTGTTTTCATGTTATTAACTGCTCCTTGTTTTTATTTCATTAACCAAGGTTTGTATTTCCATCCTATTGAAGCTGCTACTTTTCTAGCATCTTCTTCGGGTAGATCATCTACTTCCATCTTGCGTTTCTTAAGTATTGCAAAATGTCCACCTTCTCCAGGTTCAGTAGATTTCCTGGTTCCATCATCACAGATGTAGTAACCTTTGGCATCTGAATATGCTTTGAGGAAATCGAAATCTTGATTGGTACTGGCCATGTCTCTCAGTTCTTTCATGTCATCATTATCAGTAGTATTAATTTCAACCTGAGATAGCTGACCGTCATCATTTATGTCAATATCCTCTATGGCATCTTCCATATCTTCGCTGAATGAGAAGTCTAAAAGATCAATCATACAGCTATTTCCTGTACTATTGTATTTTTCTTCTCATTGTTTTCTATCTGTTTTTCAGCATTGTTTTTTGCAATAGACAATAATGTTCTATTGCGAATAGTTGTATAAATATCTCTTCCTACTCCAAACCCAATGCTTAGTAGAAATCCTGTAGCTAATAATCCTAGTGCTGTTGTTTTCATTATTTACTCCTTGTTTAAAATATTAAAATATAAAGACAGAATTTAAGATCAGGAATTAATTAATGTCATCAATGTATTTTCGTCTATACAATTGATTTTGTATTTTGTATTATCACAGAGTTTTATTGTGTTTTGTATTTTTGATGTAGTAAGAGAGTATTTAGTTTCGTTTAAAAGGAACGTTGGATTGTCTATGTCTTCTACATATAGAATCGGGGTATTATAATTATAAAGTATATATGAATTTTCTTTATTACCCGGTTCTATACGTAGATTATTTACTTTCAACTGTCCACTTTTGACGTCTCCATTCATAAATTTGTAAATTAGCTGATTATTTGTCATTTTTGTTATCCCTATTTTCCTCAACATACTGGTTATCTGTTTTATTCTTTTTTTGTAGCTTCTTCTTGTTTTTGGAGATAGCATCTTTTAGATAATATACATTATGGTCATCTACAGGATAGTCGCGAATTAGCATTTTATTTTCGCGTTTTGCCTTATAACGAGCAAATATTCTGTCCCTTTTGTTATACATCTTCTTTAGCTTGTATTTTTCCTGTTTTATGCCTTTATTTACAGTGCTATCCTTTTCCATATTAGCTATTTTTTGTTCTTGTTTTTTTATAGCTTCTTTAAGACCCATTTGTATTTCCTTGTGATAATGCATGTTGTACGCTAACAGGAGCAGAATCTGCGTTTGTCACATTTATGTTTACCATTCCCAGTTCTACATTTTCATCATCATATGCAATATCTGGAGTAATTGCTCCCTTTTTCATAACTTGAGCAGAAATACCAAGTTTATCTACCCATTGTCTTGCATATTCGATTCCACCTCCTGACCATACTATAATTCTACATTTAAGTTCTTTGTTATAAAACCGCAGTAGATTTATAATATCATAATTTGGAACTTGCCTGCCTGATTTTCTATCCCAAATAACAAGCGTTCCATCTACATCAAATGCTATAGTTGTTGTTCTGTTATTTTTCATGTTATTTCCTTGTGATTTTCATGTTATTGCGAATATCAATTCCTACTTCTATTGCAGTAGTCATAATAGCTCTAGTGAGTTTTGAATCTGCATAATTACATGATTCAAGATATTTGATAGCATTTTTGATTGACGTATCATTTGATATGATACCTTTTTTTGTGCATTTCATAATTATTTACTCCTTGTTTGTATATTTTATGCAAAATATGCGTAAAATTTCATTCTTTAAAATCCCCCTAAAACTGTGTATATTAAAGCTTATTTGCAAGGGGGATAGGGGGTGTTTTTACAATAATCATCATTTTTTTCTGCATCTTTCATTGTTTCATTCATATAATTTTCAATATTTTCCTTATCCTCTTTATTGCGTTCTATACTTAGAAGGCATTTAATTAGTGCAGAATGTGACATCATTGCTAGTATTATACCGACTGGACATAATCCAAAGTTTAAAAGCCAGTCTACAATTGCAAGTGGAACCTTAGCAATATTTGGATAAACAGCCTTTGTTGCCATTACTGAATACGTTGCCCATAAAGCTGCAACAGTGATATATAAGATTACCATGATACTAACCATATTTTTTACTCCTTTTTATATTATTAGCATAACTGCTAATATAATTTAATTCATCATTTTGTGTTATTTTCCCAACCTTTAACAAGATCATCAGGATATGTAAGCTGTGCTCCATATAAAGGATATTTCATCTCCCAGTTATTTTCACAATTATATATAACAAAAGGAAGACCCAGGGAGTTAAATGACTTAATTATTCCATGTTCATTTGTTGGAACATATGTTACTTTTTCTCCTATATTAAATTCTTGACTAGATTCTTTATTCATTTATCTTTCCATTGTTCTGAGTTTTTGTTCGTATTGATTCTGTAGTTGGGCTTCTTCCGTCTCAATTTCATGATTATATCTATATCCTGTTCCTCTATATCCTGCTTTATCATAATTATGTTCATAAGGATAGAGCATTTTAAACCCCAGTTGTAGCCGAAAGTCATAATTTTCATTTCTGTAATATTTCATAATTATTTACTCCTTTATAATCAATATTTTCAAATCACCATATGTCGTACCACTTTATGTTAGAATAACACATTTTTCCAAGGCATTAATTCTTCTACCTGAAAACAAATATTTCAAAACCGCCATTAAGTCTAAAATAACAAATCATAATATTATACTACCACTAAAAGAGGTTATATGACTTATAATAGTGGTAAGTGGTGGGGGAAAACGGTGTTTATATGTTAGATCTAGAGGTTAATATAATAGGCTATTATATCACATAAAACGCGTCATCCTTACGTATAGTACATGTATACACGTATATATACTACACTACATACTACACTATACTATACACTATATATCACACTACACTACACTTTTACCGTCCATAGTTAACATTGTATAATCAAGACATAACTACATCATTATCATACTATTACCATTACTACACTACCACACTACCATACTATCACACTATCATTACCATACTATACCATACTATACCATACTATACTATACTATACTATACTATACTATACTATACTATACTATACTATACTATACTATACTATACTATACTATACTATAC
>Ga0102934_1001881_pt1 | contig 14730 bp, 11 predicted proteins | sample SalPonR2_A_D1_MG_FD_78175 | JGI IMG/M metagenome (GOLD analysis project Ga0102934, IMG submission 78175) | Salt pond soil microbial communities from South San Francisco under conditions of wetland restoration - Salt Pond MetaG R2_A_D1_MG | ecosystem: Environmental > Aquatic > Marine > Intertidal... | reverse complement strand
TTTTTAACTGCCATTTACAACACCCCGGCAAGTTTACAAGCTTCTTTTTCCTCCCGTTCAAATCGTCTGTTCCTTAGCATAAGATTTTCAAAATCAACCTTATGACCATCAAACTCTGGGCCATCCACACAAGCAAACTTAGTTTCATCACCAACAGTTACACGACATCCTCCACACATACCCGTTCCATCAACCATAATCGGATTTAGACTCACCATTGTTTTAAGATCATATTTACGAGTAAGATCAGAAACCACTTTCATCATGATAACCGGGCCAATAGCCCAAGCAATATCTACGTTCGTACCTTCATCAATAATATCTTTTAAAACATCACTAACAAATCCTTTATGGCCCTTGGATCCGTCATCAGTTGCTATTAATAATTCATCACTATATTTTTCGATTTCATCTTCAAGCATTAACAAATCCTTACTTTTCGCACCAAGAATGCTGATGACCTTGTTTCCTGCGTCCTTTAATGCTCTAACGATAGGGTATAATGGTGCAATACCAACACCGCCCCCAATACAAACCACAGTCCCATATTTTTCAATTTCCGATGGAACACCAAGAGGTCCAGCAAAATTCAAAAGACTCTCTCCTTCTTCCATCGCACCAAGTTGCTTTGTGGTTTTTCCTACTTCCATGAATATAATAGCAATAGAACCTTTTTTTCTATCATAATCCGCAATCGTCAACGGAATACGTTCCCCAGTTTCATCAATTCTTAAAATAATAAACTGGCCTGGTTTTGCCTTTTTTGCAACCAGTGGAGCTTTTATGTTCATAAGTTTAACGTTATCTGATAAGGTTCGTTTTTCCAATATTTTATACATGTCTTACACAACTCAACATTAGGGTTACTCTACTATACAGAGAATAGTAAATAAAGAGGTTTATTTTAAAACTTTACTATCCCACCTATAAAAAAATATAATATTGTAAAAAAAATCATTTAAATATTATCTTATTACTATTTTACTAGGCGATAGATTGATAAAAAGATGATTTTTGACTTTTAACTCTTATAATATGTACTTGTCATACATTTTAGAAAGAAATAGAATTTCAATGACCTTATCAAAATTGTTTTCGTCAATATTACTAGTCAGTAAATTCACTGATCTTTACTGATAAGCGTTCTTCCGCGTTTACCATCAAGTTTTATGGTCAATGGATGATTTAACCGTATATGTTTTACAAATGTTAAATCATGTTCAGCATCCTTTGAGTTTAAAAAATTCCAATCAACAAAATCCTCCTCAGACAATGAGACACTTGCATAACCAATATCTCTTGAAATCAAATTTTGCAAGAAATGAGTTCCCTGCGTCGGACGGATATTGAAATTCTTTAAGGAAACTTCAATTAATACTTTGATATTTGAAATCTGAGACCAATTAACAGGGATTCCTAAGAATCGATCTTGAGTTCCCCAACGACCAGGACCAATCAACACATATCTTCTTCCCCCTTGAACCAGTATACGATTAATTTTTTCTATCTCTTTAGCAATTTCAAATGTTTTTAAAGAAGAAAATTCATCCTTTTTAACAAATACAACATCATATATGTCATCTATTACTCCATTTCCCAATGAATTATTTGATAACATTAAGACATTCTCTGATTTTTCTTCTTCTTGAGACCATTTAACTCTAGACGTTTCTTTATTAATAACCAATGGTCTTAGTTGAAGCAATGCAAAGGTTGGAGGAGTAGTATTCATATCCACTGCAAACTCAAACTCCACATGAGAACCCATGCCATATTTACCAATTCGTAATAAATCTTGAAAAAGTTCCGGGAATGGATAAGAACCATATTTTATGAGATTTGAAAAGGTTATCAATTGTGGACCTTTCTTAGAAAACTCATCAACGATCTTATCATCATTCATATCATATCTACTAGCAATATACTCTAATTCACCATCATTTAAAATATCTGAAATCTTAATTTTCTTCAAATTTTCCGTATCTATCTCAGAAAGATTCGCTTTTGACGTGTTCACATCTAGGACATACAGCCTATTTTGCGTATTTTCAAAAGCAGATTTCGGAGTGTCCATCTCCGAAACATTGGGATATTTCGGACATAATCGAAATGTTTTTTCTCCGCCAACAACCGAATGACCAAGGCCAACTGCTAGATGAACTATGCCATCCCCTCTTTTTTGATGAGGAGAAGGATAATAATTATAGGATTGTGCAACACCTGAAAAAGTAGGATAATACCGACCATTATGATTTTTTCCAACTACTTCTTGTATGATAATCGCCATTTTTTCTTCTTCAATTTTTGAAGAAGTAGATTTTATATATTCGCCAGCTTGATTATAAAATACTGATGCGTAAACCAATTTAATGGCGCGACTTAGCTGGTCCACTCGCTCTGAAAGTGTTTTGCAGTTATTAGGGATTAAATAAGTGGAATAAATCCCAGCAAAAGGATGATGTTGTGAATCCTCCAAAAGACTCGATGATCGTACAGCAAGAGGTTTTTTAAATTTCATAAGAATCGTTTTTAATTTCTTTATCAATTCCTCTGAATGTTTCCCTCTTAAGAATATATCAGAAATTTCAGTATCTGAAAACTCTGAAAGATGTTGCAATTTTTCCCAGATTTTATTCTGTTTTAAAAAATTATCAAATTCTTCAGTACCTATCACTCCCGTTCTTGGAACTACGATATGTAAATCATTGTATTTTTTATTGAGATTATACATTTCTATCAAGGATCTAATAAATGCAATACCTCTTGCCTTACCCCCAAGAGAATCTCCACTGATTTTTGTAAAAGAATTATCAAATTCAAATGTTTGTTGAGAAAAATCAGTCACTGATTTTAGTTGTTTTTTTCTTCGTGTTTCTTTGAAAATTTCAATTAGATATTTTCTGTTTTCATCCAAATCAATAAAATCATTTGCTTTCTTCGGACGAAGGAGCGAAGCTAGATTAAATTCACCTCTTGCCATCAACCAATTCGAAAAATCATTTCTATCTGCATGATATCGAATTGATTCACCAGGTATTTTTTGCATAATTTTTTCAAATTCTTCCATGTTTGATGCACGAGCGATTTCAATGGTTTCTTCCTTACCATCAACAGGCTTTAAAAAAATAAAATCTCCAAATCCCAGCCTGTTCATTAAAAAATCATCAAAATCCTGAAGCAAAGTAGAAGAATTCTTGTAAATAAAAAAGGAATTTATTTTTTCTGCTCTTTTCCGGTTATTAGGATCGGAGGATTGAAGCAAGGTCGGCAGGTTCTCATTATCATTTTTTACAAATTCTATAAAATCATGACCTGCATTTTTGTCCAGTTTTCCATTTTTATAAAATTTTACATCAGAAATTATTCCCAAAATATTTTCTTTATATTTCTCATACAGTTCGATACCTTTTTCATATCTAGTTGCTAGAAGTATTTTCGGTCGTGCTTTTCTCCTCAAAAGTCTTTGCATTTCATTGAGATCTTCAGATAAGCAACGTTGTATTTGCTTCACAATTTCAGTGTAAATAATCGGAAGAAACATAGAATAATATCGTATCGAATCCTCCAACACGATTATAGATCTGACATTCCCTGTGATAATATCATAATTAACGTTGATCTTATCCTCAACATATTTAACAATCGCAAGAAAAAGTCTGGTGTCACCATTCCAAAAAAATGCTCTATCTATACCTTTCTCATGAATCCTATCCTGACAGATATGAAGATCAGCTGAATCTGTTGCAAGAATAATCACAGGAATCCCTGCAGAGGTCTTCTTCATCTTTCGTCCAAAACTAAATGGATCCATACCAATGTTTTTTGACATGGTAATGACAAGATCATAGGTTCCAGACTTTATTTTCTCAAGAGCTTTTTTCCCAGACGACACTCGTGTTACTCTCGGAGGGGAAGAAAGTAAAAGATCTTGATATTCCCCTACAACCATCTCAGAAATCAAACCTTCTTCCTCAATGATAAACGCATCATAAAGACTTGAAACAAGAAGGATTTCCCGAATTTTAAATGGCATCAAATTATGTAATCTCTGGCTTGGAAGTTCATGCTCAGTACCAATTTGGTGCGGCAATTGAAAATCAATATTTTTATTTACGTTCATTTACAGAGGAGTAGAATGAAAAAACGTGATAAGAAAGTTTTGCATAAGAAAAAAAGAAAAAAAGGTGTTAAAATATTATTTAAACAACACCTTGATCAATCATTGCATCTGCGACTTTTACAAAACCTGCAATATTTGCTCCATCAACATAATTTACATAATCGCCTCTTTTTCCATAGGTTACACAGGCCTCATGAATGTTTTTCATAATGCTATGAAGCTTTTGATCAACTTCCTCAGCGGTCCAATTGTATCTTAAGCTATTTTGACTCATTTCAAGTCCGGATACTGCAACACCTCCAGCATTCACCGCTTTACCTGGAGCGTACATTATTTTTCCTTCTTGCAGCGTTTTAATCGCATCTGGTGTGCAACCCATATTAGATATTTCTGCGACGAGATTACAGCCATTATCGATTAGTTTTTTTGCATCTTTTCCATCCAATTCATTTTGAATTGCACAAGGCATTGCGATATCAACTTCAACTTCCCAAGGTTTCTTGCCTTTGTAAAAGTCAACACCAAATTTATCCGCATAATCTTCTGCTCTATCTCTATTAGATGCTCTCATTTCAAGCATATAATCAATTTTTTCTCCACTAACTCCATCAGAATCACAAATATACCCATCTGGACCTGAGATTGTCACTACCTTTCCGCCGAGTTCACTAATCTTTAATGCTGCACCCCATGCTACATTTCCAAAGCCAGAAAGAGCGACTTTTTTACCTTTAAATGTTTCTTTTTTAAGTTTTAACATTTCTTCAGCAAAATATGTTCCACCAAAACCTGTTGCTTCTGGTCTAATGAGGGATCCTCCCCAGTTGATGCCTTTTCCGGTGAGAACGCCTACAAATTCGTTTTTAATTTTTTTGTATTGACCAAACATGAAACCAATTTCACGACCACCAACACCGATATCTCCTGCAGGAACATCGGTATTTGGTCCAATATATTTGCTGAGTTCAGTCATAAATGCTTGGCAGAATCTCATTATTTCCTGTTCGGATCTTCCTCTTGCGTTAAAATCAGCCCCTCCTTTACCTCCACCCATTGGTAGTGAGGTTAAGGAGTTTTTAAACGTTTGTTCAAAACCTAAGAATTTAAGCGTTGATAGATTGACACTCGGATGAAAACGTAATCCGCCTTTGTATGGTCCAATGGCGCTATTAAATTCTACTCTAAATCCTCTGTTGACATGAACTTCTCCCTGATCATCAACCCAAGGAACTCTGAACATAATGGTTCTTTCCGGTTCAACCATCCTTTCCAAAATCTTTGCTTTTTTGTATTTTGGGTGTTTTTCTACATAAGGCATGAGACTTTCAACTACTTCATGAACTGCTTGATGAAACTCTTTTTGCCCAGGGTCCTTTTCTTTCACTTGTTGCATAAAAGATTCAACATTTTTTTCTACGCTCATTCTGATTCTCTCCTATGGGTATGAGGTGACTGAATCAATAATCCCTATTAAAAGATTATGATAAACAAATTAAGTATATTGGTGAAAAAATCCATTTATGTTTACCAATCAACTATTTTTTACGGTATTTGTCGTAAAAAAGTTAAAAAAACCTGATGAGTGGATACAATTAAATCCATGTACTTGATACAGTATAATCGTGTCACATTTAAAGTAATGTGGGTGATTAGAAAAGAGGTGGATGAGGTAGATGAATACCCATTATTCAAAAGAAGAAATATTGACAAAAACTCAAGATGAAAATGTCTTGTTTATACGATTGCAGTTTCTTGATATTCTCGGCATTCCTAAAAACATTGTCATTCCAGCTAAACGCTTAGAAGATGCATTAACTGATGGTATTCCATTTGATGGATCATCAATTGCTGGATATGCAACTATTGAAGAATCAGATAAAGTGGCCAAACCTATCCCAGAAAGTTTCGTGATTCTCCCAGAGACACTCGAGAAAAGAAAAACAGCTCGATTAATTTGCGATATTTACGAACCAAATGGATCACGAAGCCCAGCTGATACAAAATATGTTTTAGAACGAGTGATGGATCAGGCCCAAAAAAAAGGATATATTTTCAATACTGGACCGGAATGTGAGTTTTTCTTGTTTAAGAAAAATGGTGAACAATCAACGTTAACACCAAACGATTCCGCAGGATATTTCGATCTATCACACCGAGATTTAGCTGAAGGAGTTCGAGCTGATATCTCACTTGCTTTAGAGGATGTTGGTATTGAAACACATACGTTACATCATGAAGTTTCAGATGGACAACATGAGATCAATTTCAAATATGCTGATGCAATGACTACCGCTGAACATGTAACCACGCTAAAGTACATTACAAAAATCATTGCCAACAAACATAATCTACATGCTTCATTTATGCCAAAACCTATCTTTGGATTGAATGGATCTGGAATGCATACTCATATGTCATTTCTCAGCGAGTCTGGTAAAAACTTGTTTTATGATGAACAAGATGAGTTTCTTTTAAGTGAAATTGCTAAATCGTTTATTGCTGGCTTACTTAAATATATTAAGGAAATCACTGGGATTTTAAATCCAACGGTCAATTCATACAAAAGATTGGTTCCAGGTCATGAGGCACCCACCTATATTTCTTGGGCTAATAGGAATCGAAGTGCATTAATTCGGATTCCCACCGGAACAAAACAAGGAGCAAGATGTGAGCTCAGAAGCCCGGATTTATCTGGAAATCCATATTTGCAATTCGCAGTCATGCTTGCAGCAGGATTATCAGGTATAAACCAGCATCTTTCATTGCAAAAACCAGTTGAAAAAAACATTTATCGATTAACACGAGCACAAAAAATGGAATTTGGCATTGACCGATTACCAGAAAGTCTGGGGCATGCACTTGCAATTCTTCAAGACAGTACTTTAGTAAAGGAAACACTTGGCGACCATATTTATGAAAATTATCTTTATGTAAAAAAAGAACAATGGGATGATTACCGAAAACAAGTAACCCCATGGGAAATTAAAAAATATCTTTCACTCGTCTAAAAATTACTATCAATCAAATAGTTTAAATTTGACAGGATGATTAAGGTTACCTTGAAGTAACCCAGAGGATGGTAAGTATGGCATTTGAACTCCAAGTTGTTAATAACACTCCCTTAATCGGAGAAGATGATATTGAAATCGCTGCAAAAACATTTCTTTATCAAATCGGTTATTTATCAAAAGGATCAGACCCAAAGATTCCATACGCATTATTTACTGATTATTTTATTAAACATCCTGAAAAAGCATGGTTTGTTGAAGAATTATCAATGCAACTTAATGCATCAAAACCAACGGTTTATCGACATTTAAACAAATTGAAAGGACTTGATCTTCTCGAAGAAATCCAAGTTATTGATGAGCAAACAAACCAACATAAAAAAGCGTATCGTCTTCGTTATGGAAATTTGAAAAAAGCATGGAATTTCGTTGAAGCTCATGTAAAAGTTGCTATTGAAAATTATGGAAAAACCGTGGAACACATTCAACATCTTGTAGAAAAGAAGAACCAGGAGTAAAAAATATATGAAGAAAAAACCAGAACTTGAACTTACCAAAGGATCAGAATATAAAATATATTCACTAAGCAGCAAAAATAGCACCATGGAAAGTGTTGGGATTTTTAAAGGATATACTGCCATTGGATCTGATGAAGCTGGATTCCTATTAGAATTAAATCATTCTGACGAAAATAAGGGTATTATGCGGATTATTCCCCTGCATGCCGTTCTTGCTATTGATGTAATCAAAGCAGAACCAAAAGATACAGAAAAGGAAGATACAGAAATCCCACATTATGTCGGATAAATTATTTAGTTAAACCATTCTTTTTCTTATTCCTATTTTTAAATTGTTTTTCTCTGATTTTCAGAGAGTGGCCAAACCATATTTTTGTTAAAATCATAAACCTTTATGTACCTAAACATGATACCTTAGATTAACAAAAAATGGGGGAAATAAAACTGCTTTTTACAAGTCAGTTTTATGCTCTATCCTGATTCCTTACCAACAGGATGGTGGACTGAAGAATAGCATTGCTTTATCATTCTTTACCTCCCCATCATCCTGTTAGGAAAAACAACGACTCTTTTTTACTAATTACAATATATCGATACACTTAATAAAAAAAATCCAAAAAAAATGTGTTGAAAAGTATTTTTATAAGAGTCTTGTTTGTGAGCGAACCTTGTAATTACTTAATTCCCCATAAACCGGATCTTCTTTTACAATAGCAAAAAGATCATCTGAAGGATTTGATAATTTAATTTCTCTGGTTCGTCCATAGCGACCTTTTGAGATAACTCTTGCAGTAATGATACCTAACATGTCAAGTTCAGAGATAAGATCTGCGATACGTCTTTGTGTTAATGAATCTGTTCTTGTTTTCTTACATAGATCCTTATAGATTTCATAGACTTCACCAGTTGTCATAGTACTAGGTGAACCAGATTTTTTATCATGTTCCTCTTGTAAAAGGATGGCCAATAGAATAAGTTTTGATTGTGTGGGAAGTGTTCTAACAACCTCATTAATCCGGTCTAATTCAATCTTATTTTGAGCGATGCGAACGAATTTTTTTGTGACTTTAACCAAACCTTGTCGATCAGCAAGTTCAGCTGCCATTCGAAGTAAATCAAGTGCGCGACGAGCATCACCATGTTCTTGAGCTGCAAGTGCTGAACATAATGGAATGACATCATCATCGATTGAATCTGGTTTTAACGCGATTTTTACTCGTTGTTTTAAAATATCTTGAAGTTGACTTGCATCATATGGAGGAAAAATCAGGTTTTCTTCTCCTAAACTAGATTTTACACGAGGATCTAAAAATTCAGTGAATTTTAAATCGTTTGATATGCCAACTATTGATACTTTTGCTTTTGACAGTTGAGTGTTTACTCTAGACAAGTTATAGAGTGCTTCATCTCCTTTTAATTTGTCGATTTCATCTAGAATAATAACAGTTACTCCACCGGTTTTATCGATCATTTTTTGTAATTTGGCAAATACCTCATCAGTAGGCCAACCAGTAAAAGGAATACGTTCTGACCATTCATTGATAAAATGATTTGCAATATTTTGAAGAAGACGATACTGTGTGTCTACAACTTCACAATTAATATATACAAAATTAACGTGTTTACCTACTTCTTCTCCTTTTTTAAGTAGTTCCTCTCCTACATATTTAGTGACTATTGTTTTTCCAGTTCCAGTTTTTCCATACATGAAAACATTTGATGGTGTTTCACCTCGTAATGCAGGAACAAGAATGGTAGCAAGTTCGTTGATCTGTTCTTCTCTATGTGGAAGTATGTTTGGCATATATGATGGTCTCATTGCTTCTCGATCGATGAAGAATCCATCTGATTTGAGTAATCTACCGAATATATCGCTATTTACTGTTTTTGCTGGAAAGAAACTCACCCCATTTTTGTAAATAGAGAAAGTGTATTTAATCTTACGTATTTATCCTATTTTCCTAAATATGGATAAGAATTGAATATTGTTCAATATATGGAGTGGAAAGTTCGTATATTTTTCTTGGTATACCAGGATAAGAGAGGCCTTTATTTCCACTGGAGAATTAGTTGATGTTACTTTGAATTTATCTTGATAATAATTAACAAGATATAAATCGATATAATTATCAAAGATTAATATATTTTTTAAGTTGGCAAAAGTTCAAATATAACTAGTTAAATACATAAATGGATATACTCACGTTTTATTGTATTTTATTCAAATTCATACTCACAAAAATATCTTTCCAAACGAAACAAAGGGGTGTGTTCATCAAGTGTATCTATACAAACTAAATTCAAAAAACACTATTTTTTTGTAATAGGCAACAAACTAAAAAAAGTATTACAGTCTGAGTAAAATCAAATAAAAAATAAGGAGAAAAAAGGATAATTCACCTGTCTATTTTACCCACCAATAATAACAACATCTTTTACAGATTTAATAGTATTGAATGGAAAGACAAGGTTACCTTGTTTGTCAAGATGATACAATCGAGGATCTACATCATCAGATGGTTCAACCAGTACATCAATTAATTCACCTGTTCGTTGATCCACCGTTGAATTTCTTAAGATACCAAGATACAATCCTTCTTCACTCATCACTGTTTTTCCACGTAATTGATTTTCTGTGATTTTCATGATATAATCCCACCTCACTTCTCTTTTATTTTTATTAAATCACATATATTGAATATCTTTGTCTCTTTTATCCTTTTTGGCTATTCCACTACCTAGTTGCTTTGAAACCTTCTTATAATATTCAATTAAACTATCCGTTAAACTCGCTCGAATATTCTGCATAGCCTTTGTGAAATGTTCCTTCTTTACTTTTTTCACTTTGATATTTCCCCGTAATGCAATCATTGCTGATTCCCTGCATAATGCTTCGATATCAGCACCAGAGAATCCTTCCGTATCATCTGCCAATTGGTCCAAAGATACATCTGAAGATAGCGGCATGTTCTTCGTGTGAATCTTAAATATTTCCTTTCGAGCTTCCCGGTCTGGGGATGGCGTCATGATTAACCGATCAAATCTTCCTGGACGAAGCAAACTTGAATCAATAATATCTGGTCTGTTCGTTGCACCGATGATTACCACTCCTTCCATACTCTCCAATCCATCAACACTAGTTAGTAATTGATTAACAACACTTTCTGTTACATGAGATCCAGAATAAGCACCACGTCTTGGAGCTATCGCATCAAGTTCATCCAAAAATACAATGGATGGAGCTACTTGTTTTGCCTTTTTGAATAGTTCACGAACTGCTTTCTCACTTTCACCAACCCATTTGCTCATCACTTCAGGACCTTTAATTGAAATAAAATTCGCATCAGATTCATTAGCGACAGCTTTTGCTAGTAAGGTTTTACCAGTTCCGGGTGGACCATATAAAAGAATACCACGTGGCGCATTGATACCAAGTCTTTTGAATACTTCAGGTTGAGAAAGTGGCCATTCAACTGATTCCATCAATTGTTGTTTCACATCGCCAAGTCCACCTACATCTTTCCAACTCACTCGGGGAACTTCAACGAAGAATTCTCGCATAGCAGATGGTTCAATTCCACGTTGAGCATTTTTGAAATCATCCATGGTCACTTCCATTTTTTCAAGGACTTCAACAGGTATTGGTTTGTCAAGGTCTATTTCAGGAAGATACCGTCGTAAGGCATTCATTGCTGATTCTCTGGCAAGTGCTGCAAGATCAGCACCAACATAACCATATGTTCGCTCAGCAAGTTTCTCCAAATCAACATTATCAGCCTTTGGCATCCCCCGCGTATGAATCTGTATGATTTCTTTTCTGCCATCTCGATCAGGTGCATCGATACGAATTTCCCTATCAAAACGTCCCGGTCTTCTCAATGCAGGATCAAGTGAATCAGGAATGTTAGTTGCACCAATCACAATTAGTTTACCACGTCCTTTCAATCCATCCATTAAGGTTAGTAATTGGGAAACCACTCGTTTTTCTACTTCACCATGGGTTTCACTTCGTTTACCCGCGATAGCATCGATTTCATCGATGAATACAATAGATGGAGCATTTTTTTCTGCTTCATCAAAGATCTTACGCAAATTCTCTTCACTTTGCCCATAAAATTTGGACATGATCTCTGGGCCATTGATTGTGTAAAAATTCGCACCAGATTCATTAGCGACAGCTTTTGCAATAAGTGTTTTACCAGTTCCCGGTGGTCCATGCAGTAATACTCCCTTTGGTGGATCAATTCCTAGTCGATTGAATATTTTTGGATGTTTAATTGGAAGTTGGATCATCTCTTTAACTCGCTCGAGTTCATCTTTTAATCCACCAATATCCTCATAACTGACTCTTGGGCCTTCTGGCTCCATTTGTTTTGCTGCTTCTTCTTTTACTTTAATGACCGTTTCTTCATTAATCGAAACTATTCCAGAAGGATTTGAGTTAATGATTGCAAATGGAAGTGCACTTCCAAAAAGCGCAATACCAGGAATAATAATATTATCTCCTTTGGTTAAAGGTCGTTTCAATAATCCTTTTTTAATGAGGATTTCAATGCCACTTCCAAATTGGATTTGTTGTCCTTTTGAAATTAATGGAGCTAAAGTGACGGTTCTAGCTGGTTTGACATCAGCTTTTTTTATGGTAACATTATCACCTAATCCAACACCTGTGTTTTTTCGAGTGAGATTATCAATGCGAATGATCCTTTTTCCCTCATCTGTTGGATGTGCTCTCCAGACAACGGATGCTGTCTGTTTTTTACCTTCTATCTCGATAACGTCACCTATTGAGAGATCAAGTTCCATTCTGGTTTGATGGTCAATTCGAGCTCTCCCATAACCAACATCTTGCTGAAATGCTTCTGATACCTTCAAATTTACTTCTTTTTTAATCATGGAGCCTCACCAATTAATCATTAAATCTTTTTGAGTTATGATTGTTCATACCATATCAATAATACATGTAAATAAGTTTGTTTTATTATTTGTTTTATCTTTTTTCTATTTGATGAAAATAATATCGTGTGTTCTTAACGCAAACAGTTCGGAATCTTATGAATTTCTTGCCGCTTCATGTTGGATATTTTTTCCTGCTTTTTATCAAATAAAATCATTACATATTACTTCCAATTTGTCGATTAAAATACGAACACTACTATAAATAATTTACTTTACAATTTTTGCAATCTTTTTCAGAATAGTTTCGTTATAAATCTTCTTTTAGATTGATTAAAATACAATTTTAAAATCAAAAAATTCGGATAAGTTTTGATAAGAATAGAATTCTTTTCACTCTAAAAAATATTTTTTAAATTAAAAAATAAAAATAAAATTCAACATTTTATCCTTAAAAAAATCGAAATAAATCATTATTTGAAACATAACATATTTTATTACATTAATGATGTAATTTTTCAGTTAAATCATATTTAGATAAAAACAATTTTAAACATAAAATTAATTATATAATTTTGTTCTATGAAATTAAATGCCTCTATAATACCTAAGATTCTACAAAAAATACCTTTGAAATATTTTACCCTGATCCTATCAATCACAGGCGTTATATTTCTTTACACACTATCATTATTTCAACAACCCATTATCTTAACCTCTTTTGATACCTTGGAAGACTACGAAGGAAAAGAAGTGACCCTCACTGGAACTATTATAGACCAAACCATTACTAGTTACGGAAGCCAATTAATCACCATACAATGCAACTCAACACAACTCACCGTATTCTCAGATTCACCATTTACCGTTCATGCTGGAGATACTTTTCAAGGAACGGGAACCATCCAAGAATACAAAGACACCTGGGAACTCATTCTTTCAAACCCAAAAGCAGCAACCATACTCACCACCTGGCAAAACAAAACGACCAACATCAAAGATCTCGCAGAACATCCAAAAAATTATCTAAACATCCCCCTAAACATATCAGGAAGCATTGACGTTGTTTATGATTCAATTATTTATTTAAAAGATGAAACCGGAAATTATACCATCCCCTTTCTCCCAGAAAACAACCCAATTCCAACACCCGGAACCAATGTTTCCCTACAAGCAACTCTCACCTACGACCCTCACACTCTTCGATACCTTCTCACAGAATGTACCCTTCTTCAACATAACCAAACCATTCCAGAGGGATAATGAAAAATGCTCATTCCCTTCATTCTTCTCATCACCTTCTGCATCCTAGGAGTTGCAACAGGCATACTCACCGGTCTATTACCAGGTTTACACGTAAACAATATTGCACTCATCCTTCTGTCAATATCGCCAGCTATCATCGTCCTTCTTCAACCACTCGAAAATGCAGGTATCACCACAACATTCACTCTTATTCTAATTGCAGTTTTTATCATATCAGTATCCATTTCTCACACATTTCACGATACCATTCCAACCACTTTTCTCGGAGCCCCAGATGAAGACACCGCATTATCCGTACTTCCCGCTCATAGTCTTCTTCTAGAAGGAAATGGATATGAAGCAGTCTACTTATCCGCAATGGGAAGTCTAGGGGCCATTTTTACCTCATTAGCCCTTCTCTACCCAATACGGTATCTCATCGGAACTCCCATTCATGGTTATGAAACGCTACAAGAAATCATGTTCTACGTCCTCCTCTGCATCACTATTTTAATGATTGGAACAGAAAAAGCACGAATACCAGAAAACTCAACAAAAAAATTACTTCCAACATTTACAGGAATGGGATTTGCCCTATTTGTTTTCATCCTCTCAGGGATCTTTGGAATAATTATCCTAGAAATGACCGTTGAATCACCAATTGGATTAAACTCACCAGTCCTCTTCCCTGCATTATCCGGATTGTTCGGTCTGCCAACATTACTTACATCCCTTGCAACAAAACCATCAATCCCAAAACAAATCATTAAAGAACCAACTTTAGATAAAAAAGCAAAAAAAGATAGTACCCTTTCAATCATAACTGGATCATTTGCTGGACTACTTGTCTCCATTATTCCAGGCATCACCTCAGCCACAGGAACCATTCTTGCCATGAATGCTCGAGGAGAATCAAACTCGCGTCAAACTATTGTAACCTTAT
>Ga0102934_1001879_pt1 | contig 14742 bp, 16 predicted proteins | sample SalPonR2_A_D1_MG_FD_78175 | JGI IMG/M metagenome (GOLD analysis project Ga0102934, IMG submission 78175) | Salt pond soil microbial communities from South San Francisco under conditions of wetland restoration - Salt Pond MetaG R2_A_D1_MG | ecosystem: Environmental > Aquatic > Marine > Intertidal... | reverse complement strand
TAAATTCGTATCACCCAAAAGACGATTGTTTTTCCAAAGATAATCCATATAAACAAAAATTCGCCAAACTTCTTTTTGAAATAAACAAAATAAAGGGAATTAAAAGGATAAACTTTGTTTCCAGTCATCCCAAGGATATGGATGAGGATTTGATAAAGGCTTTAGCTTTACCCAGGATGAGTAATTATCTGCACCTGGCTTTACAGTCCGGAGATAATTTTATTTTGGAAAAAATGAACAGGGGATATACCATAGAAAAGTATAAAAAGCTAATTCAAAAAGTGCGTCAAGTTAGGCCGGGCATAGCCATTGGCACGGATCTTATAGTTGGTTTTCCCGGAGAAAGTGAAGATCAGTTTAACAATACGGTAAAAGCCTACTGCGAAATAGACTTTGATATAGCCTATACAGCCATGTATTCTCCCAGAAAAGGTACAAAAGCGGCTGAAATGAAAGACAATGTTTCCTTGAAGAAAAAAAAAGAGCGTTGGCAAAAAGTTCAAAAACTGATGGAAGAAACCACATTAAAGAAAAATCAAAAATATGTGGGAAAAAATGTTGAAGTTTTGGTTGACAAAATTTCAACAAATTCCGTGCAGGGGAATTCGTCTGAGATGAAAAGAGTTAAAATTAAAGATTGTCAAGCTAAACTCGGAGATATTGTCAAAGTTAAAATAAAACAAGCACAGGAATGGTTGCTTATCGCTTAAAAAATTTTATGACCAAAAAAGCCATAGTTATTTTAGGTCCGACCGGTTGTGGAAAATCATCCATGGCTTTAAAATTGGCTAAAAAATTCAATGGTTATTTGATTTCCGCTGATTCTCGCCAAGTATATAAATATATGGATATTGGCACTAATAAGGATAAGGGTGAATGGAAAAACGGTCAGTATGTTGTTAATGAGGTTCCCGAATATATGGTGGACTTTGTTGAGCCGGATCAGGAATTCAGTCTTTATGATTGGTTAAAGCGGACCGGGGAAATTATAAAGAATAAAAAGAAATTGCCCATAATTGTCGGTGGAACCGGTTTGTATATATCCGCGTTAACTCAAGGATATGCTTTGTTAGGCGATTATAGCTCCAAACAAAGAAAAAAACTGGAAAAAGAATTAAATAAAAAAGGCAAAGATTTTTTGCTGGAGAAAATAAAAAAGTATGATCCTGGTATTGAACAAAAAATTGATGTAAAAAATCCTCGGCGTTTGCTTAGAGTGGCTGAAGTGGTTTTGCAAACAAAAAAAACATGGAGCCCGGAATCTGTTGGTTCGGAAATTGAATTTTTAAAAATAGGCATTAAAACAGATCGGGAAAAATTGTATAAAAAAATCAACCAAAGGGTTGATAAAATGATAGACCAAGGTTTGATTAAAGAAGTGAAAAGTTTAATTAAAAAAGGGTTTGACTATTCTTCCTCGGCTATGAGCGGGATCGGTTACAGACAAATATGCTCTTTTTTGCGAGGACAAATCAGCCGAAAAGAAGCGGTTCGCTTGATAAAAAGAGATACTCGCAGATATGCCAAAAGGCAATTGACCTGGTTCAGAAAAGAAAAAGATATCAATTGGGTGGCAGATGTTAATCGAGCTGAAGATTTGGTTGGTGCTTTTTTGAAGAACAGTGAATAAATTTATTTTTTGGCTAGTTTTTTATAAATCTTTATCAAAGGAGTTTTTTTTATAAAAAAAGGGCACTTGCTTGGCAAGCGGCCCTTTTCTGTCGAGTTGCGTTTGTAGAGCGAAAAGAATAGTTTGTTTGTCCATTGGAAGGACGGAACCAGCAACCCAATCGCAACCCGTCAGTATTATGATTTTAATTTGTTTGGTTTGTTTTGTCAAGAGATTTTTCTTTAATTTTTCAATAACTGGTTTTAAAAAGAAAAAGGTCGCTTCTTGGAAGCGACCTGGTTGATAGCTTTTTATCCGCGAAGACTGGATTTTCGAGAAGAAAGAGGAATTAAAGCCACCAACTTGATTATATTAATTTAGATTGGCTTTTTTGTCAAGAAAAAGCCGCTGTGATGACAGCGGCTCGATACAAAACAATTGCTAGGACGCTTGGAACAAAGGCGATACGGAAACACTTTTTCCAATTGTTCTGTACCAACTAAAACTTATCATGTTTTATCTTTTTTTACAAGCTTTGTATTTTTTGTTTAAGTACCTCTTCCGCTTTTTGCGGATCAGCTTTACCTTTGGTTTTTTTCATAACCATACCAACGAAATATTTCAGTACCGCTTCTTTACCGGCTTGATATTCTTTAACTTGATCCGGATTTTCTGTAATGACTTGTTCAATAACTTTATCTAAACCTTCTTCAGAGTTAATTTGTCCCAAGTCTTCTTCATCCATAATATGAGAAGGATCACCGCCGGTCAACAACATTTGTTTGAGTAACAATTGGGCGTTAGCGCTGTTAATTTTGTTTTGATAAATAAGAGTCAAAAATTCGGCGAAGTTTTCCGCGGAGATCTTGTTTTGATTTAATTGAAGATTGTTTTCGGTCAAAAGCGGGATGAATTTGTTAATAAGCCAATTGCTAACTAATTTTACCAATTTTTTCTTGTGTTTGAACCAGATCTCTTCTTCTGTTCCTTCCACACTTTCCAAAGCTTGTAGCCAGTTTTTCAGTTCGGAAATTATTTGTTCAAAGTAAAAAGACAATTCTTTATCCGCAGACAGCAGTTTGGCGTCCGGTCCTTTAAGTTCATACATGTCCATAAAGCGTCTTCTTTTATCCTGGGGTAATTCCGTTAAATAGGCTTGATGATTCTTTATTTCTTGTTTGGTGAAGGTTAGGGGAGGAATGTCCGGTTCGGGAAAATATCGGTAATCATGATCTTGCTCCTTGGTTCTTTGCGCTACGGTTTCTTGTTTATTTTCATCCCATCCTCTGGTTTGTTCTTTGGTCGGTACTTGTCCGGTTGTCCAGAGTACGGTTTGCCTTTTTATTTCATGGTGTAGGGCTTTTTCCAAGGCCTTGAAAGAATTAATGTTTTTTATTTCGGTTTTTGCGTAGAGTTTGGTTTCTCCTTTAGGGCGCAGTGAGATATTGGCGTCGCAACGAAGTTGTCCCAGTTCCATATTGGCGTCGGAAACCTCCAAATGACGCATAATCAATTGCATTTCTTCGGCAAAAACCTTAGCTTCGTTAGGCGTGGTAAAATGAGGTTTAGTGACAATTTCTATCAAAGGAGCACCGCTACGGTTATAATCAATTAAGGTTTTGTCTTTGAAGTGAGTGGATTTGGCTGAATCTTCTTCCATGTGTAAACGGAGAATCCCGATTCTGGTCAAATGTTCTTCTTTGTCCAGTCGGCCGGCTAAACCGTCGGCCGCTTTATTGTTAATTACCAGCCAGCCGTTTTCCGCGATTGGTTTATCATATTGCGAAATTTGATATCCCTTGGGCAGATCCGGATAAAAATAATTTTTCCGATCAAATTTGGTAAAATTATTGATTTCACAATTTAAGGCCAAGCCGGCCTTGATAGCCATGTTAACCGCTTCTTGATTAATTACCGGTAAAGTTCCGGGATGCCCCAAGCAAACCGGACAAACATTTTCATTGGGTTTTTTGTTTTTTAGAGTATTTAAACAAGAACAGAACATCTTTGTTCCGGTTTTCAGTTGTATATGAAATTCCAAGCCGATTATTGTTTCCAGTTTCATAGGTTTTGTTTATAGTTTGATTTTAGCAAATAAAATTAAAAATTAAAAGCTCGGACTTGTTTTCTTGAAGATTAAATAAGAGGTTTGATTTTTTGCCAAATTTTTTTATTTATATTTTCTATGGTGTCATCAGCCTGAATTATTTGCCAGTTTGGTAAACTTTCAGCCAAATTCAGGAAACCTTGGCGTACTTTTTGGTGAAACTCGGCTTTTTCACTATCCAAACGATCTTGACTGCGACGAGCATTGATTCGATTTAGGCCTTTTTCAGATTGCATATCAAGTAAAATCGTTAAATCAGGTTCAAGCCCGCCGGTGGCCAACGAGTTTATTTTTTTCATTTCCGGCAAGGCAAAAAGACCTCGTCCAAAATGCTGATAAGCCAAAGTGGATCCGTAAAAACGATCACAAATTACCGCATGATCTTTTTGCAAATGAGGAACAATGGTTTGTTTTACATGCTGGGCTCGCGAAGCCAAAAATAAAAAAAACTCTGTTTTGGCGCACATGTTTTTATTGGCCGGATCTTTTAGTAAATGGCGGATTTTTTCGGCTATCGGACAGTCGGTACCTCCGGGTTCTCTGGTCAAAAAAACTTGAATCCCGCATTTTTCCAGGTTTTGCTTTAATAATTTTATTTGCGTGGTTTTTCCACTGCCTTCGCCTCCTTCAAAAACAATAAATTTTCCTTTAAGTTTTTTTGTCATTTTTTTTAATTATTGATTTATTGTTGAGGGAATTCTTTTTTTATTATTTTATCCAATTCGTGAAAAAGATCGGTTTTTTTCTTGGTGTTGACAATAGTGTGATCAGCCATGGCGATCGGTCCGCCTTTTTCTATGTTTTCTATTTCCGCATAATCTCTGGAATGAGCTTGATCATAAGTGGCCGGTCGGTTTCGGAGGTCTTTATCTTTGTTTTTTATTTTTCTTTGCGCCAATCTTTTATATCTTGTTTCGGGAGGGGCGAATATGGCCACCACTAAAATTTTATTCTGGTAGTATTGTTTTAATTTTTTATATTCCGACCAAGAATAAAGACCATCGGCCACTAAGTTTTTTTCTTGGAGAATTTTATCAAATTTGGGGATATTTAAAACCGCCATGGCGGCCATTCCGTGATCCTTGCGCATTTGTTCTCTGATCGGTTTTTCGTTTTCTTCTGTTGGTTCCAGGTTTTTTCTTTTTAGTTCATCCATAACCACCTGTCCAAAACGAACAAAACCAAATCCTTGTTTTTGCAGATAGTCGGCAGCCAGACTTTTTCCGGATCCGGTCATTCCCACTAAGGTTATTATTTTATTATTTTTCATATTATTTGATAAGAATTTAAGTTTATTTTTATTTTCTGGCAAACAGGTTATAGGCGTTTTCCGGATGATAAATGTTTCGGATTTCCGCCTTGATCATTTTATTCCAACAATCTTGGCAACACCACCAGTGTCCGTACATATAAATATCAGCATCGCGGGTATCAATATTTTGTTTTCGCGCTTTTTTTATTAGTTGGGCTTCGGCGTGTTGTTCCGGACTGGCACAGCCGGGACAAAGCCAATAAGCTTTTCCGCTGGGTACTTTAAGTAATCGGCGTAAACAATATTTTTTATGCAATTCCACCATTTTTTGGTTTTTTAGGATTGATTGATTACCGGCCCGTAAAATAACTTTTTCGTTTCTAACCAAAACAACGCCAATGGGGTTAAGTTTTTCAGTGGAGTTTTTTTGTTGGGCTTTTCTGGCTTCTTTCATAAAGGGATGATCTTGGGAAATATATTTTATTTGTCTACCTTCGGGTAAATACGGATATTGTTTCGGTGGTTTATATGAGACCATATGGTTATTGCCGGTTATCTAAGGAGAAATTATTTTTTAATTCATCTAATTTTCCGGATTTAAGCAAATCCAACTCATCGCCGGAATCGGTTTTAGCCTCTAAACTGTATGGAGTGGAGCCCACATATTTGGCTTCTTGAACTCCATGCATTTTGGCTTCTTTCTCACTGAGATCATCGGTTAATTCAAAAAACTGAGTTTGACACAAGCGTTCGCCCGGATAGATTTTTATTATATGATGAGAATTGTTAACCACAGGAATGGTTAATTGTCCGTTATAACCGCAGTCTATCATGCCGGTTTCAATTTGAATCCCGCGACGTAGAGCTGAACTGCGAGGCAAAAGCAATCCGGATAAATTGCCGGAGTTTAAAATGATTTTCTCCAATGTGGAGATTAAAATAAATTCTTGCGGCAATATTTCAAAATACTGTCCGGGTTTTAGTTTTATCAGTTTAAAATATTCTTCAAAATTTTGGTAATCGGTGTAATCAGCGGTTACGGCCACTCGTCCTTTGGCCGTGTATTTCCAAGTGTGCGGAATGTAAAAATTCCATCCGGCTCGGAGGTCAATGGAGTTGGGTGAAATTTGGTGTTTGTCCAAAGCCGGCTCAAAGTTTATTTGTTTTTGTTTAATCTTTTCCAAGATTTTCTTTTTGGTTAAAATGGCCATATTAATAAGATTATTTTATTACTTTATATCTCAGATTAATAACATTTTTATCCAGTTTGTTTATTTCCAATAATTCCAGTTTTTTATTTAAATCCAAATCCTTAAACAAGGTTAAGCCCCCGCCAAATATAAGCGGTTCAACGGTTAACCGGATTTCATCTATTAAATTTTCTTGTAAAAACAGAGAATTTATTGAGGTGCCACCACCTAAAATCACTTGGTCAAAGCCTTGTTTTCTTAAATATTTTAAAATTTCAGTTGGTTGGAGTTTGGTATATTCCAATTGTCCGGGAATGGTTTTTTCTTTTTTCGGATGATGAGTCATTATTAAGTTTAGTCGTCCGGGCAGGGGACGACCAATGGTTTTATAAGTGGACAGTCCCATGATTATAGCGCCGGCTTTTTTGGTTTGTTCAATAAAAATTTTTTTGTCAGCCTCAGAGCTCCAGTCGGTTGAATTTTGTTTACTGGATTTGGCTATAAAACCATCGGCGGTCATGACCATCATTAGGATAACTTTCATGGGGGAAGGACATTTAAAAATTATTTTGATTTGATAGATTTAATCCGAATATTAAAATTAAAATAAAAACAAGAAATAAAGAAAAAAGGGTATTTGTGAATATGTAAAAAATTTAAAACGAATTATTAAAGAAATAAAGAAAAAGTGAAAAAGGGCATCAAAACATTATTATTTCAAAACAAACATATATTAAAGAATAATATAGGGACAAAATATTATTTTGTCCGAAACTTTTTTCGTGTTTTGAACATTTTGGCTATAAAACGATCTTCATCCCTTTGATCGGACCCAGTGGTTTATATTGCTTTTGTAGTTTATCGGTAATTTCCTTGGCCAGTTCAATATCTCCGGTTTCTGCTCGATCAAAATAATCAGGTTGAGCGTGAAAATTGATCGGCGGATGATCATTGGCTCGTTCGGTTAATTCCCAGGCTTGTTTAAAATGAATATCATAAATATGAGCATTGGAAATGCTATGAGTCAATTTTCCGGGTTGAACACCCAATTTAGCCGCTAAAATACAAAGCAAAAGATAAAATCCGGCCACATCATGCGGACAACCGAGCATCATATCATTGGATCTGACTATTGAGTGAATATGAAGTTTGTTGCCAATAATATTGGCGGTCCAAGTATAAGGGCAAGGGATATTTTTCTTTGTTTGCGGATTGCCCAATCCGTCTTCTCGTGGATCCCAAGTAATAACCACGCCATGGCGGGAACCCGGTTTTTCAGTTAAATGTTTGACCAAAAGGCCGAGCTGGTCTCGGCCAAAGGCTTGGCGCCATCTATGTCCGTAAGCGGCCGGAATGGTGCCGTCTTGTTCAGTAAAATCCTGCCATATTTTAGTAAATTTGTTTACATAATCATCCGGATGTTTGCTACCCATAATAAACCAAATTTGTTCGGCCACAAATATTTTGATGGGAATTTTTCTTAAAGTTAAAAGCGGAAATCCCTCATCCAATTCAAAGGTTAAACCGGGAATGACTTTACAAACATGACCGGTGCGTTCATTAAGCTCATCATAGCCTTTATTCATTATTTTCATTATTCCAGCTTTGTATTGTCGGTCAAACTGAGTCATTTTATATGGATTAGGGGTAGTTAAGCTTATAATCATTTTATCAAAACAAGGGCAAAAAGAAAAGTTGATAAGCTTGACAGGCCATTCCTGCCGTGATAAAACAGAAAGTGTTGAATAAGGTGTTTTTTAACCGAACAAAGGAGGATTTTATGAGAGACAAGGAAAAACAAAATCATTCCTATTTAACGATCCATTTGGAGCAAGCTACTGAGATAGAGATAAAAAAAGCGATTAAGTCGGCTTTTCATATGAAAGAATATGAAGCGGCCAAGGTTTTATGCTCTTATCTGCAGATAAAGCAACAAGAACGGTGTCTGACTTACTTGAAAAAGGCTGTTGATGAGTTGGTTATAGCGATGAGTTGGCAAAACTAAACTAAACTAATCTAATCTAATCGGTCAACAAAAAGGCCACCTTGCATTAAGGTGGTCTTTTGCTTTGAATAGAGGTTAATTCATACTGATTTATTTTATTTCCAGTTTAAGGCCTGGTCCCATGGAAGAGCAAATACTGATATTTTTTATAAAAACTCCTTTGGCTGAGTCGGGTTTGGCTGCTTGCACCGCTTGCATAAAGGTTTCATAATTTTCAATCAGAGCTTTGTTATCGGTGCTGACTTTACCAATAGCTTGATGAATATTGGCAGAATCGTCATTTTTAAAAGCAATTTTGCCTTTTTTCAACTCGCCAATGGTTTTTTCCAGATCTTTGGCTATGGTATCGTTTTTTGGTGAGGGCATTAATCCTTTTGGACCAAGTGTTTTAGCCAAAGGAGCCAGACTTTTCATGGTTTCCGGACAAGCTACCGCCAAATCAAAATTAATTTTCCCTTTTTTGGCAAAATCAACGATTTCATCCTCGGTAATAACCAAGTCGGCGCCGGCTTTTTCCGCTTCTTGTTTTTTGCTTTCAGGTACAAAAGCGGCGATTTTTTTTGCTTTGCCGAACTTATGGGGCAGAACGGTGGTGCTTCTGACTTGTTGTTCGCCTTTTTTTGGATTGATGTTCAAGCGGATGTGAACTTCAATTGTTTCGTCAAAATTGGCGGTAGAGGTCTTTTTTACCAATTCTACTGCTTTTTCTATCGGGTATGATTTTTTCGGATCTATCTCCGAATATAATTTTTTCATGCGTTTGTTTTTGGCCATAGTGTTTGTATTATTATTATTATTATTATTATTTTAATAAAAAATCGTGGCCGGGAGCCACGACCCGGCCGGCAAGGCCGGCCTTGGCGGCCGCACATATTTTTCAATTGCGCGGACAGAATAATTTTTGTCCGCGTAATCAATTTGGAGTTTTGCTGCCGCCGGCGGCGATATTTCGCCGCGGGTCGTGGTCAAGCGTCCCTGGAAAGGGGACTTCCACAACATTTAATATAAGTTGTTAAAAGGATGAGTTATTTGATCTTTACTCCCATTTGTCGGGCGGTTCCGGCCACTATTTTCATAGCCGCTTCAATGTTGTCGGTATTTAGATCCGGCAATTTAATTTCAGCGATTTCTCGGACTTGATCTTTGGTCAGTTTTCCGGCTGTTTCGGTCAAAGGATTGCCGGCACCTTTTTTTATGCTCCCCAGTTTTTTTATCAGTTCGGCGGTCGGTGGTGTTTTGGTGATAAAATCAAAGGAACGATCTTCGTAAACAGTGATTTCCACCGGGATGACATCGTTTCCTTTGTCTTTGGTGGCTTCATTAAATTGGTTGCAGAAATCTTGAATAGTGATTCCATGCTGACCCAGCGCCGGTCCGACCGGTGGAGCCGGAGTGGCTTTTCCCGCCGGAATTTGCAATTTGATTTTGGTTAATTCTTTTTTAGCCATAATTTTTAGCGCCAAGGTATCTTTATAAAGTTCACAAAACTTCAAACTTTATAAAAAATCTCGGCAACTGGATTATATTATTTTCTAAATTTTTTTTACTTGAAGATAATCAAGCTCAACCGGTGTTTCTCGTCCGAACATACTGACCAAAACTTTTATTTTACCTCTTTCTTCATCAACGGCTGATACTTTTCCTTCAAACCCCTTGAAGGGTCCGTCAGTAATTTTAACCGGAGTGTCGGGAGTAACATCAATGGTATATTTCGGTTCTTCCACGCCCATTCTTTTTTGCAATTCTTTCATTTCATTGTCCGATATCGGAGTCGGAGTGGTTCCGGTACCGATAAATCCGGTGACATTCGGGGTGTTTCTGACCACATACCAAGAGTCGTCAGTGACCAACATTTCCACAAAAACATAGCCCGGAAAAATTTTTTCGGTAATAATTTTCCTTTTACCGTTTTTTATTTTGATTTTTTTCTCCGTGGGGATCAGGATATTGAAAATTTTATCTTCCATGTCCATTGATTCAATCCTTTGTTTTAAGTTTTCCGCAACATTTTCTTCATATCCCGAATAGGTATGTATTACATACCAGCGGCGTCCACGGCCTACTTGTTTTGGCATAAATTATTTTATGTTTAGTGTTTTTGTTTTTACCTATAGAAAAAAGGCCAGAATTTTGGAAAAAATAAAGTCCAAAATTCCCAAAAAAGCGGCTACAAACAAGCTTAGTCCTATGACAATCAGGGTGTGTTTGATTGTTTCTTTTTTTGTCGGCCAAGTAACCTTTTTTAACTCTTGCTTGGATTCCGATAGATAATTAACCAATTTGTTTTGTGTTAGATTCATATAAGTGAAAACCACTAAGATTATTTTTTGTTCTTAATTTAGATTAAATCTTAGCTATGTTTCAGTTAGATTAAAGTATTCTAAAAAGGGCGTTTAGCCCTGTTTAATTGTATTATAGGCTAAATATAAAATTTGTCAAGAGATGGCAGGTTTTATACATCCAGATTTTTTACGCTGGTGGCATGGGTTTTTATAAAGCGTTTTCTGGGCATAACATCAGAACCCATTAAAACATCAAAAACTTCATCAGCGGCTTCAGCATCTTCAATAGTTACCTTTTTCAAAAATCTATTTCCCGGATCCATAGTGGTTTCCCAAAGTTGTTCAGCGTTCATTTCACCCAGACCTTTGTATCTTTGAATACCCAAACCTTTGACCTTTTCTTTATCTTCCTCTTCCGCTTTAACCACTTTTACATCCTTGGCTTTTTTAAATTTGTTTATTAATTCATCATAGCCCTTGTCAGTGTAAGCGTAGTGAATTTCTTTACCTTTTTTGATTTGGTATAAAGGAGGTTGGGCTATATAAACATAACCTTGCTTTATTAGTTCCGGGAAATGGCGATAAAAAAGAGTAAGCAAAAGTGTTCTGATATGTGAGCCGTCAACATCGGCATCGGTCATAATCACTATTTTGTGATAACGCAGTTTTTCCAAATTAAACTGTTCTCCAATATTTGTGCCGAGTGCTATAACCAAGGACTTTATTTCATTGTTGCTAAGCATTTTATCCAAGCGTGCTTTTTCCACATTTATGATCTTACCGCGCAAAGGAAGTATGGCCTGGAATTTTCTGTTTCTACCTTGTTTGGCGCTACCCCCGGCCGAATCTCCCTCAACAATATATAATTCGCATTCTTCCGGCTTGCGTGAGGAACAGTCGGAGAGTTTGCCGGGCAGGCTTAGACTGTCTAATACTCCTTTTCTTAGGATTGTTTCTCGGGCTGCTCTGGAGGCTTTTCTGGCTTGCGCCGCCAAAAGAGCTTTGCCTATAATCGCTTCTGCGTCGCGAGGATGTTCTTCCAAAAAAATAGCTAGATTTTCTGACAAGACGTTGTCCACGGCTGGTTTTACCTCGGCATTACCCAGTTTGGCTTTTGTTTGTCCTTCAAACTGAGGATCTTTTATTTTTACGCTGATAATACCGGTAAGACCTTCTCTTACATCGTCTCCGGTAAGATTATCATCTTTATCTTTTAAGATGTTGTTTTTTCTGGCATAGGAGTTTAATGTCCTAGTTAAAGCCGTTCTAAAGCCGGCTACATGCATACCGCCTTCCGGATTTAGGATGTTATTGGTAAAGGCCAAAACCGTTTCATTATATTCTTCAGTATATTTAATGGCTATTTCCACTTGTACTTCATCATGCATTTTATCCACATAAAAGATATTCTCATGTTTCATTTTGTCTTGTCGGTTCAGTTGTTTTACATAAGAAGCTATACCACCTTCAAAATAAAAAGCGTATTGCTTTTTCTTTTTTTTGTCACGTAAATCAAGACAAATAATTTTTATACCTTTGGTTAAAAAGGCTTGTTGGCGCATACGATTTAAAACCTTTTCCCAGCTGAATTCGGTGACTGTAAAAATTTCCGGATCCGGTTTGAAATATACGCTTGTTCCGCTTTGATAGCTTTTTTCCGGATGATAGGGGTCGGGATTTAGAGTTCTTCTGATCTTTCCGGTGTTTTTTATTTTGGTTTTGGCCAAGCCTTGCTGATACTCTTGCTGATAAACTTGACCGTTTCTTTTTATTTCCGCTTTTGTCCAAGCAGAAAGAGCATTAACTACCGAAACACCCACACCATGAAGACCGCCTGAAACTTTATATCCGCCTTGTCCGAATTTTCCTCCGGCGTGAAGTTTGGTCATTACGGTTTCCAGAGCTGAAAGCTTGGTGACCTTGTGTTTTTCCACGGGAATTCCTCGTCCGTTATCCGAAACCCAAACCGAATTGTCGGGCATGAGTTTTACTACGACTTCAGAAGCATATCCGGCCATGGCTTCATCAATGGAGTTATCCACCACTTCCCAAAGCATGTGATGCAAACCTTCGGTGGCCGTGTTTCCGATATACATTCCGGGTCTTTTTCTTACCGGAGCCAGTCCTTCCAAAACAGTAATTTGTTCCGCGCCGTAAGCTCCCGGTTTTTTGTCTTTGGCCTTTGTTTTTTTACTTGTTGATTTTTTCGGCATAATAAAAAATTGCTAATCATTATATGAGCATTTTATCACAGACAAGGAAAATTGTGAAGTTTGTTAAGACATTTATCCGCAGCTTTTGGGCTTAATCTGATTTTATGGTACAATATGATTGAAATTAAAATAAAAATTAAATAAAAGTATGCCCAATAATATTTATAATAACTTAAGTGACCAAGAACTTAAGGCCGGATATTGGTATGTTCGTCATCGCGTTTTACTCAGACAGATCGGAATAATGGCTTTATTTGTAATGGCCGGAGGTCTTTTATTGTACGGAGTCTTTGGGTTGCTCAATTTTTATGTGGTAAAAGCTCCCGAACATCAGGTTTTGGAAAAAGAATTGGCCGCTCCGAAAATGAACTATGCTATTTTAGCCGAACTTAATCGAGCTAAAGGTTTACAGGTGCTTGAAACAAAGGTTTTTAAGGTTGAACAAGGTGTTTATGATTTGTATTCTCGAGTGGTTAATCCAAATTCTCAATGGGTGGTCACCGGCATGGAATATTACTATTTAATGGGGGATCAAAAATCCGAAGTGCAAACGGACTTTATTTTGCCCGGACAAACCAAAAATCTTTTCTTATTAAACCATGAAACAACTGAATATCCCGGACAAGCTGATATAATTATAGAAAATATAACTTGGAAAAAGATTAATGATTATCAGGCCTGGAGCAACAAGGTTTTAAATTTTTCTTATGAAAATATTGAAGTGGATTCGGGTAGTCAAAAAGAATCCACTCAGGTTAGTTTTGATTTGATTAACCGCAGTCCATACAATTTTTGGGAACCTTCTTTTGATTTGTTTTTTATGAGGAATGATCAAGTGGTGGGAGTCAGTCAAGTTGTGCTGGATGAGTTTTTAAGTGGAGAAAAACGTTCTGAAAAAATGGTTGTTTTTCGTTCTTTCCCCAGAGGAGTTGACCTAATGATTATGCCGGATATAAATATTTTAAATCCTGATGTTTTTAAAGGTTTTGATCAAGGATCCGGAGAATTAAAGTAAAACTATACAAATATTTTATAACTGCTAAGATTAAGATAGAATTATTTAATTCTATCTTTTACCTTTTATTATGTTGAAAAGGATTTTGGAAAATTTGGCCAAGATGGATTGGATCCTTTTAACGGCTGTTTTCATGCTGTTTTTTTTGGGATTGGCCGCCATATACAGTGTTAATCTAAGCCAGGCGGATGAGGGTTATGACAATTTTAAAAAGCAGATTTTGTTTGCCGTGATAGGGCTGGTATTTATGCTTATTTTGGGGTTAAGTAATTATGCCGGACTCAGGGTTTACAGTAGGCTCCTTTGGTTGGTTTGTTTTGTGTTGTTAATCTTGGTTTTATTTGTGGGCAGCGTAGTTCACGGGACTCAAGGCTGGCTGTCTTTAGGGAGTTTTAATATTCAGCCCGTGGAATTGGCCAAAGTGGTTTTAATAATCGTTTTAGCCAAATTTTTCAGCAATCGTTTACAAAACTTTACTGAGACCAAACATATTATAGTAAGTTTGATTCTTTGTCTGTCTTTGGCTGTCCCGGTTTTGCTACAACCAGATTTGGGATCGGCGGCTGTTCTTTTGGGTATTTGGTTTATAATGCTTTTGCTTACCGGGATAAGAAAAAGAACTGTTTTACTTTTGTTTTTGCTTTTGGCCGTGGTGGCGGTAATGGGCTGGACTGTATTTTTAAAGGATTATCAAAAAGAAAGAATAATGGTTTTTTTGGATCCGCAATCTGATCCTTTGGGAAGCGGATATAATGTGACACAATCGGTGATAGCTATAGGTTCCGGTAAAATTTGGGGAAGGGGACTGGGCTTTGGGTCACAAAGCCAGCTGAAATTTATTCCGGAGGCGCAAACTGATTTTATTTTTGCCGTGATCGCCGAAGAACTCGGTCTTTTTGGAGTTTTTTTAGTAGTTTTTCTTTGGGCTTTGATTTTTTATCGTTTACTTTTGATCGCCAAGGGAGCCAGGGATGATTTTGGGATGTTTTTGGTTCTCGGAGTTATGAGTATTTTCTTTTGGCATTTAATGATAAATATGGGCATGAACATGGGGATTATGCCGGTAATG
>Ga0102934_1001877_pt1 | contig 14751 bp, 12 predicted proteins | sample SalPonR2_A_D1_MG_FD_78175 | JGI IMG/M metagenome (GOLD analysis project Ga0102934, IMG submission 78175) | Salt pond soil microbial communities from South San Francisco under conditions of wetland restoration - Salt Pond MetaG R2_A_D1_MG | ecosystem: Environmental > Aquatic > Marine > Intertidal... | reverse complement strand
TTTGGACTAAGTAATGAATTTTCAATCATAAAAACATCGTAATCACAATCTTCAGCACCAACATAGGTCGAGAGCACACAACCTGTAGCACTTAAACCGCATAAAAAGACTGTATTTACTTCTTTTTCTTTAAGGATTTGATCTAGATTGGTTTGGTTAAAAGCATTGCCGTAATGCTTGATAATCATTGGGAAATCGTCTTTAATATTGATTTCTTTTGCAAATTTGAACGCTTCTGAGTTTTCATCGGGACCTCTTTTCTTATCCTGATGATAAACCCGGATAATCGGCAGATCGTATTTTTCGAATAACCAAATGGCTGCATTAATGTATTGGAAAGCCTGATCTTTATCCGTTTGGTCCATCATATCGAGATATACATGTTGTACATCCATAACCAGAAGAACTGGTTTTAGCTCTTGCTTTTTTTGTTCTTGCGAAAACAGTGTAGTTGCTGTTAAAAAGAAGCAAATAATAACAGTCAATGTTTTTTTCATGATTTAAATAGTTTAAAATGAATAAAAAAATAAATTAATTTTTATGCCTTTTTTCTAAAACGCTTACCACCTCTTTTAACTCATAATTTTTTGCTGACAAGAGTACCAAAAGGTGATAAATTAAATCGGCGGCTTCGTTTAGAAATAAGTCATCATTATGGTCTTTTGCTTCTATGATTAACTCAACGGCTTCTTCCCCTACTTTTTGTGCAATTTTATTGATACCTTTTTCAAAAAGCTTTGTGGTATAGGAGTTTACAGGCATCTCTTTTTTTCGTTGGTTAATGATGTTTTGCAGGTAGTTTAAGTCAAATTCCATACCCGATTCTCCAAAACAGGTTTTATTGCCTGTATGACATACAGGGCCTGTAGGTTTAGCCATAATGAGCAATGTGTCATTGTCACAATCAGGGATTATTTTTTTTACCTGTAAATAATTACCACTTGTTTCGCCTTTAGTCCATAATTGTTTACGCGTGCGACTATAAAAGGTAACCCTTTGTTTTTCTATGGTTTTTTCATAGGCTTCCTGGTTCATAAATCCAAGCATTAATACTTCTTTGGTATTATAATCCTGGATAATTGCGGGTATTAATCCGTTTAGTTTATTAAAATCTAAGTTCATAATTTAAAGTTTGTTTGTCGAAGTATGCTATTATTATATTCTTATAGAAATGTTTTTTAGTGCTAATTGTTGTTTCAGATTAGGAATCTTTATCTTTTTATAATGAAAAACACTGGCAGCCAATGCGGCTTCTACACCTGCGTAGCTATAGACAGTCTCAAAATCTTTTATTGATCCTGCACCACCTGAAGCTATTACTGGTATATTTAAATTTTTAGTAAGTAGTTTCAGAGGCTCCAGGGCAAAACCGTTTTTTGTCCCGTCATGATTCATTGAAGTAAATAGAATTTCACCACAACCCAGAGATTGTGATTGTTTTGCCCAGCTAAAAAGCTCTAATTCTGTTTTAATTCTGCCTCCATTTTTATAAACCACCCATTGATTATTTTCCCATCGTGCATCAATGGCCAGTACAATAAACTGGCTACCGAATTTTTGAGCAATCAGGCTAATTAATTCCGGGTTATTAATAGCTGCAGAGTTAACGGTTATTTTATCTGCACCGGCAGAAAGAATAGCCTCTGCATCCTGGAGACTTGAAATGCCACCGCCCACAGTAAACGGAATGTTTATTTCCTTAGCTATACGTGTAACCAGCTTACTTAATGTTTTACGCTTTTCATGCGATGCAGTAATATCCAGGAATACCAGTTCATCAGCTCCGTTATCGCTATAATATTTACCCAGTTCAACAGGGTCTCCTACCGATTTAAGATTCTCAAATTCAATTCCTTTAACGGTTTGTCCGTCTTTTATATCCAGACAAGGTATAATTCTTTTGGCTAACATTGCTTTAAGGTTAAATTTTCAACGGGAATAATATCTTCATAAAATGCTTTGCCAACGATAACAGCATCAACACCTGCTTCTTCTAATTGGTAAATATCTTTCTTAGCACTTACACCACCACTGGCAATAATGTATTTATCATTAAATTTTTCTTTTAATGATTTATAGAAATCTATATTAACCCCTTGTAGCATGCCATCACGAGAAATATCTGTGCACATAAATTTGTTAACTCCGAGTTTACTATATGCTGATATCAGGTCAAAAATTCCGGTATTCGTTTCTTTTAACCAACCATTGATATAAACTTTATTATTGAGAACATCGGAAGCAATAATAAATTTTTCTGCACCAAATTGCTGAATAATTTTTTTAAGGGTATCAGGTTCTTTAATGGCCAGACTTCCAATCCCGATAAAATCGGTACCTGCATCAATTACCGTTTTTATCTGGGCTTCGGTTCGAATACCTCCGCTATAATCAACGGTTAGCTTTGTTGTTGCACAAATATCATTTAAAACATTCAGGTTTTTTGGTTTTCCCGATTTGGCACCATCCAAATCAACCAGGTGTAAACGTTTATATCCCTGGTTTTCGAATGCTTTAGCAACAAGTGCCGGTTGATTTGAGTATACAGTTTTTTGGTTGTATTTTCCTTGCGACAGCCTTACACATTGACCGTCCATTAAATCGATTGCTGGTATTATTTCTATCATAACGTTACAAAGTTTTTTAAAATGATTTCACCTGTTTTTCCACTACGCTCAGGGTGAAACTGAGTAGCGAAAAAGTTATTTTTTTGTAAAGCAGCACTGAATGGTTGAATATAGTTACATTCAGCAATGCTATATAAACTTGTATTTACATAATAACTATGCACAAAATACACATAGCTGTTTTTGGGTAGATCCTTTAATAATGGGCCTTTTAAATTGTTTATCGTGTTCCAACCCATGTGCGGGACTTTATTTTTTGGTGGAAATTTTTCTACTTTTTCATCAAAAATCCCCAAACAACGGGTATTACCTTCCATTGAATAATTGCACATTAACTGCATGCCCAAACATATTCCCAGTACAGGTTGTTTTAGATTTGGAATTAAGGTATTGAGTTTCGTCTGGCGCAAATAGTCCATCGTTGAGGAAGCTTCGCCTACTCCGGGGAATATTACTTTGTCTGCTTTTTGAATGATTTCACGATTATCGGTAATAACTGGTTTTATCCCCAGCCTTTCCAATGCAAAAGCTACACTCTGAATATTTCCCGCATTGTATTTTATAATTGCTATTTTCATAATTAGTTTTAATAATTAATATTGTCATTGTGAACGAAGTGAAGCAATTTAATAAAGACTGCTTCAATCGCCCTTTCAGGGCTTTTTCGCGGTGACTATTCTTTTGGGGCGTTGTGCTTAAAATTTTAGTTAGACTCTCGAAATGTCCCTCTTATTAAAGCATGCCCTTTGTTGATGGAACTGCATACGAGTACTCTTCCTGTTTAACAGCCATTTTAATACTTCTTCCCAATGCTTTAAAAATGCTTTCAATTTTATGGTGTTCATTGTTTCCTTCAGCTTTTATGTTCAGATTACATTTGGCTGCATCAGAAAATGATTTAAAAAAGTGATAGAACATTTCAGTAGGTGTATCACCAATCTTTTCGCGTTTAAATTCAGTATCCCATACTAACCATGGGCGACCGCCAAAATCTATTGCAACCTGAGCCAGACAATCGTCCATAGGTAATACAAAACCGTATCGTTCTATACCTTTTTTGTTTCCTAAGGCTTTGAAGAAAGCTTCTCCCAGAGCTAATGCTGTATCTTCAATCGTATGATGTTCATCTATATCTAAATCACCGACTACTTTTACCGAAAGATTAATCCCGGAGTGTTTAGCCAGTTGCTCCAGCATATGGTCGAAAATTCTTAGTCCGGTTGAGATTTCTGTTCGCTCTTTACCATCCAGCGATAGATTAATTGTAATTTTTGTTTCGCTGGTATTTCTTATAATTTGAGTGTTTCTGTAGTTTTTTCTGATAATCTCAATTGCTTCATCCCATGTATCTCCTTTAAACATGGTTTTATTGTTAACCAAATTTTTCTCAATATCTCCTCCCAGCAGCATTCCTTTAATCCCCATGTTTTGAGCTAATTGAAGGTCTGTTAAACGGTCTCCTATAACAAATGATTTTTCATAGTCTAACATTTCATTCATATACTTTTCTACTAACCCTGTATCCGGCTTTCGGGTTGGTTTTTCCTCTTCCGGAAAAGAGCAATCAATTAGTATATCTTTGAATTTTATCCCTTCTCCTGCTAATGTTTTTAATATTTTCTCCTGGACTATTTTAAATGATTTAACGGGATATTTTCGTGTACCTAATCCATCCTGATTGGTAACCATAATCAATTCGTAATCGAATTGATGGATTAATTGATAAAGGGCTTGAAAAACGCCCGGTACAAATTCTAATTTTTCAAGACTATCAATTTGTTCATCTTCAGGTTCTTTTATCAGGGTCCCGTCTCGGTCAAGAAATAATATTTTTTTCATAACATTTATTTTTAATTAGTTCAAATTGTTCCAGCTTTTTAATTAAGGTTTCGTTTTCTATTGATTTTCCAACAGTAATGCGTAAGCATCCTTCACAGTTAGGTTCTTTTGATCTGTTCCTTACAATAATTCCTTCTTTGTTCAAGAAATGAAAAATTTCTTCGTGATTTTGAAATTGTACTAAGAGGAAGTTTGCATCCGAAGGCCAGATTTTTTGCACCTTACTCAGTTTTCTGAGTTGAAGTATAAGCTGTTTCTTTTGTTCCTGAATGGCTTTTACTCCGTATTGCAGATAGTTATCCTGCAATGTTTTCAGCGCAGTTTGTTGACTTAACTGGTTAATATTATAAGGATATTTAATTTTGTTTAAAATATCTACGATATCAGCATTCATAAATCCCATGCCCAATCGTATACCAGCCATTGCTCGAGCTTTAGAGAAAGTTTGTAGCACTATTAGATTCGGGTACTTTTTTATTTTTCCTATAAATCCCTCATCCTCCGAAAAATCAATATACGCTTCATCAATTACCAAAATCCCTTGAAAATTTTCAAGGATATCTAAAACCTTACTTTTTTGCATAAGATTTCCGGTTGGATTGTTGGGTGAGCATATAAAAATGATTTTTGCCTGTTTGCTTTTTTCAAGTATCTTTTGTGGATTGATCTGAAAATCTTCATCTAACTCAATTTTGATGACTTTTGCATCATTTATTTGTGCACATACTTCGTACATTCCGTAAGTAGGAACATTAACAGTAACAGAATCTTTACCCGGAATACAAAATGCACGGATAAGCAAATCTATAATTTCATCACTGCCATTTCCCAAAAAAATATTTTCAGGAGACAGGTTTTTCCATTTTCCGATAGCCATTTTCAGCTCTCTTTGCAAAGGATCCGGATATCGGTTATAACCCATTGGAAATGGATTTTCATTGGCATCGAGTAATATAGAATCTTTGTTATTAAGTTCTTCTCGTGCCGATTGATAAGGTTGAATATTTTGGATATTCGGTCTGATCAACTTTTTTATATCAAAATCAATTGTAGTCTTCATTTTTTATGTTTTTAAGTCTTATACTTACTGCGTTTTTGTGTGCCGTTAACTGCTCTGCATCAGCTATTTGTTCAACCTCAGGACCAATTATTTCCAGTCCTCTTTTCGTTGCTCTTTGAAATGTTATTTTATTAAAAAAAGCATCCATGTTTAGTCCGCTATAACTTCTGGCAAAACCATTGGTTGGCAACGTATGATTTGTGCCCGAGGCATAGTCGCCCAAACTTTCGGGGGTATAATTTCCAAGGAAAACAGAACCAGCCTGTGTGACTTGCTCTGCAACGCTATCTGAATTTTGTGTGGAAATGATCAAGTGTTCAGGAGCATACTGGTTGCTTATTTTAATCATTTCCTGTTCGTTTTTAACTATCAAAATGACACCCGATTTTAATGATTGTTCTGCAATATCTTTTCTGGGAAGTGTTTCCAGTTGATTGTTTACAAAAAAGAATGTCCGATTTGCTATGTTATTACTGTTTGTCACCAAAATAACCTGACTGTCTGGACCGTGTTCCGCTTGAGAAAGCAAATCGGCAGCAATATATTCGGGGTTAGCTGTTTCGTCTGCCAGTATCATTACTTCCGATGGCCCGGCCGGCATATCGATAGCTATACCCTGCGAAGCAATGATTTGCTTTGCCATAGTAACATACTGGTTGCCAGGGCCGAAAATTTTATCAACTTTTGGAATGGATTCCGTTCCATAGGCCATAGCAGCAATTGCCTGCGCTCCGCCACATGCAAATAGTTCAGTTACACCGGAAATTTCTGCAGCATAAAGTATCGCAGGATTGATACTTCCATCTTTAGTAGGGGGTGTACAGAGTACAATCTCCTTACATCCGGCTAATCGAGCCGGAATTGCTAACATTAACACGGTAGAAATTAGAGGAGCAGAACCACCCGGAATATACAATCCTGCTTTTTGGATAGGAACAGGTTTTTGCCGGCAGGTAACACCTTTGGTGGTTTCGATAGTAATTTCTTTAGGTATTTGTGCTTTGTGAAATTTGGCAATATTTTCTGTCGCAAGCTGCATCGCTCTTTTCAATTCATTCGAAATGAATTGTTCCGAATCGTTTATAGTTTCTGAAGATACTTTAAGACTTTCTATTTCAACTTTATCAAATTGGCGGCACAGTTCCTTTAATGCCTGATCGCCCTCCGTTTTAACTCTTTTGATTATATTCTGAACTGTTTTTTCCAGATTGTTGACTTCAAAAGCCGGCCGCTCTAGTACTTTCTGTAACTCTATTTGATTTGGATATTCAACTATTTTCATGGTTGTTCTATTTTTAAAGTATCATTTTTTCTATGGGTACTACTAAGATTCCCTGTGCACCTGCAATCTTCAGTTTATCGATGATTTCCCAGAATTTATCTTCGTTAACTACTGAGTGTATCGAGTACCAGCCTTCTTCGGCTAAGGGCATAATGGTAGGACTTTTCATCCCGGGAATTACTTGCGTTATTTCTTCTAATTTATTTTTTGGTGCATTAAGCAAAATATATTTATTTGAATTGGCTGTTTGGATGGCTCGTATACGAAACAGCATATCTTCCAAAATTTTAGCTTTTTGACTTTCTAAATTTTTGTTTCCAATAATTACTGCTTCCGAGTTCATTACTTTCTCTACTTCTTTTAAACCGTTACTTATTAAGGTACTGCCCGAGCTCACAATATCGAAAATGGCATCGGCCAAACCGATACTTGGTGATATTTCTACAGATCCACTGATTTGGTGTATTTCGGCATTAATATTGTTTTTTTCGAGAAAGGTTTTTAGAATGGAAGGATAGGAGGTGGCAATTTTTTTATTCCGGAAGTAGTTTATTGACTGGTAGTTTTCTGTTTTTGGTATAGCCAGGGAGAGTCGGCATTTTGCAAAACCCAGTCGCTGATAAATCGTGAGAGGGTAGTTTTTTTCGAGCATTTCGTTCTCGCCAACAATGCCAATATCGGCTACTCCGTCGTTTATGTATTGAGGAATATCATCATCCCTCAAATACAATATTTCGATGGGAAAGTTGGAGGAAACAGCTATTAGTTTACGATTCCCGTTGGTTAATTTAATATTACACTCTTGTAATAATTGAATGGACTTTTCACTTAATCGTCCTGATTTTTGTACTGCAATTTTTAATTTTTCCATTTTTTATTTGTTGATTTTTGTTTAACAAAAAAGGCCTGCAGAGAACTGCAGACCTTTTAATTTCATTTATCGAACCTTAAAACAAGTCATAGTATCTTCTGCCGGGTGTGTTTTCCACTCGAATGATGATGAATATGATGATGTTTTTGATTCATTTTGTTTCTTTTTTTTGATTTTTTGTTTTGCCCCGACCCTGAAGGGAGCCAAAAATCAATATGCTTAATAGGGGGCTAAATCAAAAAAGGGCCTGCAAAATTTGCAAGCCCTTTAATTGTTAATTATATTTTTAGGAATCTACAAAATTTTGCATACTGTACCCGTACCAACGTGATGATGGTGATGATGAACAGTATGTACAAATTGTAAATTCATTTTTTGTCTGTTTTGATTGTGCAATTATACGTACATGTTTTTTAAAATCAAAATTTTATAGAAATAATTTTTTAATTAACACAGGGAGGTCAAGTAAGTATACTGAAAATAAGATTATTACAATAACTAATATCCATCGTATAAAATTGTTTCCCTGATTAATAGCCATTTTGGAACCTACATATCCACCAAAGATATTTCCTATAGCAGAAATTAATCCCATACCATAGTGCACCTGGTCATTCATCATAAAAATCGCTAAAGCAAACGGACTATAAAGAAACACGATCATTACTTTTATGGCATTGGCTTTAACTAAGTCATAACCTGCATTAAGAACTAAAGCCGAAAGTAGAAAAATACCCACACCTATATGAATAAAACCTCCATAAACGCCAATAATAAAAAACAGAAGCAATTGATATATGGTTGGTTTACGTAGTATTTTATGCATCTGGTTTTTCAACCAATGTTCCGGGCGGTAAAAAATAAATATCAGCATAATAAAAAGTACTCCGGCCATTATTTTCTCGAATATTGCTTCGTTTATCTCAACGGCAATCTGAGCGCCTGCTATAGAACCTATTACTACAGGTAACGCAAGTTTGAACCCTTTTTTCCAGTCCAGTGCGTTGTGTTTTTTAAAATTTAAGGTAGAAACCAGGGTTTGCATAATTACACCCAGACGAATGGTTCCATTGGCAAAATTGATGGGTAACCCAAGCATCATAAAAAGTGAATAGGTTATAACCGTACCACTCCCTGCTATGGTATTGATAAAGCCAACTAAAAATCCGGCAAAAATAAGGAGTGTTATTATTTCCGGTGAATAAATATCAGCATCTTTAAAAATTTCTATGGAAATGGATAAAAACATTATTTTTTATATGTTTTTGGTTATCCTTCGTCATCCCGCTAATTTATCGGGAAAGGATGACGTCAGGCTCAGGATGACAATCAAAAAATCCTGCCTGATAAAATCAGACAGGACAACAATATTAATGAAAAAAACAAACTTTTTATTCGGTTGGGATATTTTTTAGTACATCCAGCAATAAATCCCAGAATTTTTCTGTGGTTTTTATATCAATTCTTTCTTCCGGTGTATGCGCTCCTTTAATAGTTGGCCCAAAAGAAATCATATCTAAGTAAGGGTATTTTTCTAAAAATAAACCACATTCCAGACCAGCATGTATAGCTCGTACTATGGGTTCTTCATTAAATAGATTTTCATACGATTTTTCAGTAATTTTCATAATTTCCGAATTGGTATCTGGTCTCCAGCCCGGGTATCCATCGCTGTGTTTAACCTTAGCCCCGGCCAAACGGAAAACACTTTCTACTTTGCTTGCAATATCCTTTTTTGCTGTATCTACTGAACTTCGTTGGCTGGTAGTAATGAAAATCTGGTTGTTTTCAATAAACTTTATGGATGCCAGGTTAGTTGAGGTTTCCACCAATCCTTCAATTTCACGACTCATGGCATAAACTCCGTGTGGACATGCATACAATCCGTTTAATAAAGCAAATTGGGTGTCTTCATCAATAATAAATTCGGGTAAGTTAGTTTCTTCTATAGAAAGCTCAAGTTTGGGTTCGGTAATTGAAAGCTCGCTTTTAACAGCTGGAGCATATTCGTTGAAATCGTTTAACAGGCTTTCTTTTTCATCCTGATGTACGGTAATGTGTGCAAAAGCTTCGCGTGGAATAGCGTTCCTGGCTTTTCCTCCTTCGAATGTACCAATCTTTACATCATATTTATTGAATGCATTCCATAAGAAGCGGTTCATAATTTTTACCGAATTTCCGAGCCCTTTATCAATTTCATCCCCTGAGTGTCCGCCATTCAATCCGGTAACACTTATTTTAAGGCCAACATGTTGGTCAGGAACTTTCTCTGTATCGTATTCATAAGTTGCTAAGGTATCAATCCCACCGGCACAACCAATAAATAATTCACCTTCGTCTTCCGAATCCAGGTTAATCAATATCTTTCCGTCAAAAAATCCCGGTTTTAGTGCAAAAGCTCCGGTTAATCCGGTTTCTTCGTCAACAGTAAACAGGCATTCTATAGGACCATGTTCTATATCTGTGGAAGTTAAAATGGCCATTTGTGCAGCCACACCAATGCCATCGTCAGCACCAAGAGTGGTTCCTTTGGCTTTTACCCAGTTTCCATCAATTACAGGTTGTATAGGGTCTTTATCAAAATCATGGTCAGTACCTTCGTTGGCTTCACAAACCATATCAATATGACTTTGCAATACAACCGTTTTTAATTTTTCTTTACCGGGAGCTGCCGGCTTTTTAATTAATATATTACCAATATCATCTCGTTTTGCTTCCAGGTTATGCTTATTAGCAAAATCTAACAAAAACTGAATGATTTTTTCTTCTTTTTTGGATGGTCGTGGAACCTGGCAAATGTCTTCGAAATAGCTCCACACTACCTTGGGGTTTAATTTTTCTAATGTTTTCATTATGTTATTTATTCTTTGTTATGATTTGATTTTAATAATTAATGATGTAAACATACAAAACAATCTAAAACGGTCAAAAAAAATGCAGCGATTTTACCGGGGTTTTTTATTTATGAGAGAGTGAAGTGATTAGGCAGTGATATAATGAGGAAATGTGACTTTCCTTTTTAGTGCCTCTTTTATCCATTTTGATAGCGTAATAATTCCTAATATTTTATTGTTTTTTTATTATTTATTACTGCTGTTGTTCCTTGCTGCTTATTAATTAAAGTTTCGCACTTATTTTTTATGAGGTAAGATATTAATTTATAAACCCATATTAATATTATGGTCCGAATTCTATTCTTTGTTTAAGATTTTTACAAGTTTTGAAGGTTTTTTTGTAACTTTAAAAGTCTAACCTTAATAATTTTAGCATGACTTGTTACGAAAAAGCCAAAGAACTATATACCCTGCTGGAGGAGGGAAAGCTTCCGGAAGCCAAAGAAAAGTACTACCATAATAAGATTATTGTCATCCAGGCTGATGGTAAAATCCGTAAAGGAAAAGAAGAAAACCTGGCCTATGACAAAGATTTTATTAAAAATATACAAGAAATTTACGGTGGAAAGATTATTGCTATAACATCAGATGAAAACCGGCAAATTTCGATGGTTGAATTTTGGTTTAAAATCAAACAAAAAGATGGCACTAAGCGCATGATAGCTGAAGTAGCGATTCAGCAGTGGGAGAATGATAAAATTATTGAAGAACGATTTTATGCAAGAAATAAAACTATGTAAGTATTGTTGAGAATAACTTGTATAAAAAAAACCGTACTTAAATAAGCACGGTTTTTTTATCGTTAATAATTACCTTTTACCATATCGAAGCTCTTTCTTCTTGAGGGATATACAATTCATCTCCGGGTTCTACATTAAAAGCCTCATGAAATTCAGGCATATTTGCAATTGGGCCGTGAACACGGTTAATACCCAACGAGTGAACATCTTCTTTCGTTCTGCGAATAATTTCTTTATCGCGGATATTTTGTGACCATACTCTTGCCCAACTTAAGAAAAACCTTTGATTAGGGGTATAACCGTCAATCATTTTTTCTTGTGGATTCTGCTTTTGTGCATTTTGAAATGCTGTATAAGCAATATTTAGTCCGCCTAAATCGGCAATATTTTCACCCAGCGATAATTTACCATCGGCACGTAATGTGTCGAGTACAAAGATGTTGTTAAACTGATCTACCAATACCTGGGCTCTCTTTTCAAAACGCTCAGAATCTTCTGCTTTCCACCAGTTATTAAGGTTTCCTTCTTTGTCGTAAAGCCTTCCCTGATCATCGAACCCGTGAGTCATCTCATGCCCGATAACAGCTCCAATAGCACCATAGTTAATTGCATCATCCCCTTCCAGATAGAAGAATGGTGGTTGTAAAATTCCTGCAGGGAAACAAATCTCGTTCATTGATGGTGCATAGTAAGCATTGACTGTTTGAGGAGTCATAAACCACTCATCTTTGTCAACAGGTTTCCCTATTTCGTTAAGATTATCTTTTCTTCTGAATTTATTTGCTTCCAGAACATTTAATACGTAAGATTTGTCTCCAATTTGTAAATTGGAATAATCTTCCCATTGGTCGGGATATCCAATTTTAACCCGCATAGTAGCTAATTTTTCATGGGCTTTTACTTTGGTTTCTTCGCTCATCCATTCCAGATTATCAATGCGTTGTCCAAGCCCATCTCTCAGGTTTTCTACAAGGTTTACCATTCGTTCTTTTGCTTGCGGAGGAAAGTGTTTTTCGGTAAATTTCTGGCCAATTGCATCACCCAATGCTCTGTTTGTAACACCTAATACTCTCCTCCAGCGCTCACGCATTTTTTCACTTCCCTGCATGGTTTTACCAAAGAAATTAAAATGTTCTTTTTCAAATTCAGAACCGATATAGTTTGCCGTAGAATGTAAAAGGTTCCAGTGAAAATAGGTTTTCCAGTCTTCAATGCTAACGTCTTTTAGCATTTTATTCATTTCATCAAAAAATTTAGGCTGACGAACATTGATGACTCCGTCATATTCTAAACCCATATTTGCCATGTAGTTATCCCAATCAAAGTTTGAATAAAGATTTTTAACTTCTTCCTGCGATTTTTTATTGTAGGTTGCATTGGGATCTCTGTTTTCCAACCGGGTAAAAGATGCTTTAGCCAGTCGCGTTTCCATATCCATGATGGTTAAAGCTTTCTCTTTTGCATTTTCTTCAGATATTCCGCTAAGGGAAAGCATTTTTTCAACATGTTTAACATATGCATCACGAATTTGTTTTGATCGGGCATCTGTATTTGTATAGTAGTCTCTGTCGGACATTCCTAAGCCACTTTGGGTGATATGCGCAATGTTCATATCGCTCATTTTAGGATCAGGCGAACCCCCAAATCCAAATAATGAACCTATGCCATGTAAATGAAAATGAGCAATTTGGTCCTGTACGTCTTTGGTGGTTTTAATAGAACTAATACGTTTAAACTCAGCTTGGAGTGGAGTTAGCCCTTGTTCGTTTATCTTGTCGATATCCATTCCTAAAGCATAAAAATCTCCGATTTTTTGTTCTATGGTTCCTTGCTCATGATCTGTTGAAGCTAATTCTTCTACCAGACTTTGTACTTTTTTACTTGTCTCCTTAGCCAATTGATCAAAAGAACCGTATCGGCTTTCGTCATCCGGAAGTGGATATTTTTCTAACCAGCCATTATTGACATAATGGTAAAAATCGTGTGCAGGTTCAAAATTTTTATCGATAAGGCTTACATCGAACGTAGTTTTCTCGTCAACTTTTTGTTGACATGAGGTTGTTATTCCCATAATAATGAATGCTATTACAGCAAATTTTAGAATAATTCTTGATTTCATTTTTATATTGATTTGATGATTAAATATTTACCTTTTTTATATAAAAAAAGCTGCTCAATAAATTTGAGACAGCTTTTTGAAAAAAAGGTTTAATGCCTGCCTGTAAAATAGGCAGTATAATGGGTAAAACTATTCGAATTTTTTGAAAACCTCTTTAATTTTATCCATAGCATCACGTAACTGCTCTTCAGTAATTACCAGCGGTGGAGCAAAACGGATAATATTACCATGTGTGGGCTTAGCTAAAACACCAGCTTCGGCCATAGCAACACAAACGTCCCATGCTGTTTTTCCTTCTTTGTTTTTAATTACAACGGCATTGAGTAAACCTTTACCACGAACAAGTTCAATCATGTCTGACTTAATACTTTTGAATTCATCGCGGAAGATCTTTCCTAATTTTTCAGCATTTTCAGCTAGTTTTTCTTCTTTAATAACATCTAAAGCCGCCATAGCTACTTTACCCGCTATTGGATTACCTCCGAAAGTTGAACCATGTTCACCCGGCTTAATCGTAAGCATAATGTCATCGTTGGCTAAAACAGCTGATACCGGGAAAACACCTCCTGAGATAGCTTTACCAAGAATCAAAACGTCAGGTTTAACATCTTCATGATCACAAGCTAATAATTTTCCTGTTCGGGCAATACCTGTTTGTACTTCGTCGGCAATGAACAGTACATTGTATTTTTTACATAATTCAGCTACTTTCTTTAAGTAGCCTTCGTCGGGAACATAAACACCCGCTTCACCCTGGATAGGTTCAACCAAAAAAGCAGCAACATTAGGATCTTTTAATTCATTTTCTAATGCTTCAGTATCGTTATAAGGAACTCTTACAAATCCTGGGGTGTAAGGGCCATAATCTTTATATGCAACCGGATCGTTTGACATGGATATTATAGTAATGGTTCTTCCATGGAAATTTTCATTACAACAAACGATTTTTGCTTCATTTTCGGGTATCCCTTTTTTCTGATATCCCCATTTACGGGCAAGCTTAATCGCTGTTTCATCAGCTTCAGCGCCGGTATTCATAGGTAAAACCTTATCGTAACCAAAATATTTGGTTACATATTCCTCATACTCCCCTAAAACATTATTATGAAAAGCTCTGGAAGTTAGTGTTAGTTGTTGAGCCTGATCGGATAGTGCTTTTACTATTTTTGGATGGCAATGTCCCTGGTTTACTGCAGAGTATGCCGAAAGAAAATCATAATATTTTTTTCCTTCAACATCCCATACAAAAACACCTTCGCCTTTTTCTAATACTACTGGTAGCGGATGATAATTATGCGCTCCGTATTTATCTTCTCTTT
>Ga0102934_1001875_pt1 | contig 14764 bp, 7 predicted proteins | sample SalPonR2_A_D1_MG_FD_78175 | JGI IMG/M metagenome (GOLD analysis project Ga0102934, IMG submission 78175) | Salt pond soil microbial communities from South San Francisco under conditions of wetland restoration - Salt Pond MetaG R2_A_D1_MG | ecosystem: Environmental > Aquatic > Marine > Intertidal... | reverse complement strand
TGTTATTTTTTTTTTTTTTTTTCAGGGAGGAGTTTCCTGTAAAAGTCATTGCCGGATAAGTTTTATCATTAATAATGCCCCGGGTTAAATAGGTGCCGGCTGCCGGTATAATTTTACCTGCCGGTATTTTAATGTTTGCTGTAGGAAAAGCAATTTGCCTTCCCTGCTGGCTGCCTTTTAATACCTTACCGCTTATACTGAAAGGACGGCCCAGAAACTCTGTAACAGAAGCCACGCTGCCGGTGCTTATTAAGTGTCTGATATAGGTAGAGGAAACTATTTTGTTTTTTTTTTTAACTGAGGGAATAAATTTTAGAAATGTTTGCGGATTTTTTTTTTTAAAAAACGCGGTTATGGCTTGGGGTGTTCCCTGCTTCCGGTGGCCGATAAGCAGTTTATCACTGGCAATAAAGGCTTTTATCTGCAGTCTGGAACAAATTGCAGAGAGAAACTCGGAAAAATTCATTTTATATATTTGGGCAAAGTCAAGTCTTAAATAATAATCCAGTTTTTGCTCCTCTAGCAGACGGCATTTTTCCGCTTCGGTCGTTATGTAACCGGGGATATTATTAAAATAGGTTTTGGTATGTGTTTTAAATGATATAAGCAGGGATTGGGCGTCTGATTTTTTTTTATACAAATTTATAGTATGAAATAATTTCTGGTGGCCCCGGTGAAAACCGTCAAAATTGCCAATGGTGATAATATACTCTTTTTCTGCAGGCAGTTCAGTCAAATGATTGAGATGTTTCACACTATTTTTTTATAAAATCAAGATTCTCCTGCAGTTCAGGTGGCAGTTCGCCGTTAGCGTCTCTTTTCTTTTTATATTTTGCCTCTAATTTGGTTACTTCCCGCTTTTGTATATTGTTGTAGCGGTTAATCGGGTGGGCGAAAACCGGTATCCTTTCCAGAAAGTCACGGATATGTTTACTGAAAGGGCAGAACTTAAAGAAGATATCTCTGCTGAGCCGGTCAAGCTTCATAATGCCCCGTCTTTCATACTCTATCCATTGATAATAAAACAGAAAGAATATTTTTTTGGGGTCTTTACGGTTGTTTTTTACAATATTACGCAGTTTTTCTTTAGCCTCAATAGTCAGCTTGGAATTTTTTTTGAAAAAGGTAATGAAGTCATAAAAAGCACCGGTAAGCCCTCCGTCAACCGGATTTTGCCAGAGCGCTCCTTTAACAGTACGGCAGATCTCCCAGCGGAAGTTGGCCAGAGCTTTAACCATGCTGCTGCGTAAATTGCCGTTAAGAAAAATGGGAATAAAGAAACGGGCTTTGGAGTTTTTTTTATTGGCAGCTATATCCTGCCAGAAAACAACTTTATCACCGCAAAGCGGAAGTAAAACAAAATAGGGGGTTACCTCCTTCTGGATAAAATTTTTACGCTGGTACAGAGTTTCGCGGTAAAAAACGGAAAAGTCATAAGATTTAAGCTCGTTGATAAGATTTTCTATTTTTTCTTTAAGCATATAGCTGTAGGCCGGGTTGCCGCTAAGTTTATTGGTAAGCGGGTAAAACCGGGAAGAGCGGTTAGGGGCAACCATGGTCGAAACCACTTTGAACATATTATCCAGTTCGTATTTTACTCTGTTTTTCGCTTTCTCTTCATCAGATAAATTATCAAGCTCAGCTTTTTCTTTGGCGGAAAGCCGCCGTTTTTGTTCCCGCATAAACTTATTGTAGTCTATGCCGAATTCGTTTATGGAAGGTATCTCCTTGCCGTCATAAATCAACCTGAGCCACTCTTTAAAGGTAATAATAGTATAAGCCGGCTTATGTTCATCCTTGATCTCATAGATAAACTGGATTAACTCTTTATCTACATAATTTTCAGTAAGCAAGCCGTAATAAAGAAAATATTCAAGTTCCGGTGGCATATTTTCGTTTTTAAATTCTTTGATGATGACATTAGCATAAAGCGAGAGAAAATCTTTATTTATCTGGCGGGCTGTTTTGCGGTTTTCATCAGCTATTTTTACATTGTCCGGATTGGTGCCGATTATTTTAAGATTTTTTTTGAGCCGTTTATAGGTATCATTATCCAGTTCCGCATATTCAGCTATTTTATCAAAGTAGTGTTTAAAGGTCTCTTTTTTGTAGTTTATGGTTGCGGGCGGATAGGTTAACTCCTGTGTGTGTACTTCTTCCCACATTTTGGGCGGCCCGGCCATACGGTACTCATTCTGCTCCTGATCATCGTTATCCTCTTCACTCATGTTCAGCTCATTTTCATCAAAAGAGAGTTCCCCGTTTTCCGAACTGCCGTTATCCTGCTGTTTATTTTCCTGCTGGTCCTGCTGGTCAGAGCTTTGATCCGTAGCTGCAGCCTCTGCTTTTTCTTGGGCAGGCTCGCTTTCCGAAGAGGATATACTTTCATTTTCACTGCCGGTATCCAGATCATTAAGGAAATCGTCTATATTTTCGTCTTCTGCTTTTTCCTGTTCAGGCCGGGGCGGAGCATCCTCAGAACTGCCGGTATCTGCGGCTGACGGCTCTGTTTCATTAAAGGCAGTTTCTGCTTCCGGCGCGGCAGCAGAGGCAGTTGTGTCCAGGTTGTTAATGGAGGTTATATTCTGCTGCAGTTGATCAAGCGGTATCATCTCTTGTAAAATATCTTTGTTATTATTAATAAATGCTGACAGTTTTTGCGCAAGTTTTTGCTGCAGTTGTTGTTTGAATGTCTGGTCAGTGCTGTTTTGGGAAAAGAATACCTGCAGATCACTGAGTAGTCCGCCGCTGTTGATAAAGTAGTGCTGCAGGTCTTTAAAAAGAGAGCCAAGTACTGTATTTATATTTTTTATTACGCCTACGGTTTCCCTGCTTAGTTGCGTAAAAGCGGTCATGGGAATGTGCAGATTTTTTTGGAAAAGAAGAGTTATGGTCTGCGGATCCACTTTGAGGATCTCGCGGAAGAATTGGAAACTTTCTTTTGAAAAGCCGGCTGCTGCAGTGAAAGGTGTTTGCAGGTAGTTGAGGTCTTTATCAAAGAGAGAGGCGTCATAATTAAGATCAGTATTGCTGTTTTGAGCCTGGATAACCAGGTTGTTTTTTTTATTTATAATATCTTTAAGGGAGAATTGGTAGTTGTGGTTGGAAAGAATAAGGATAAGGGCAGAGATAATATTGTTAAACTCACTGTAAACGGTATTATATCGGTGCAGTTTGGTATAGAAAGTTTGCAGATTGTTCAGCATGTCGCTTAGCATGCGGGAGCCGATAACCGGTTTTTCCTTAAAAAGATAACCGATATTCCGGGTAGGATAGACTGAGACCATTCCTTTGCTGAGAGCATGACAATAGGGTTTAAAGGAACTGTCATGCATAGAAAGCTGACCAAAAAAAGCAGGGCCGGATATTTTATTTATAGGAATTCTTTTAGTTTTTTTGCCATTGCCATTCCCTAAAGGGAAAACAGAGTAAGATATATCCCCTTCGTGCAGAACTGCAAATCCGGTGCCTTTACTGTCAGGAGACAGAAGCAGTTCATCGTTTTTAATCTTGATTTTTTGCTTTTGATTTGATAAATCTATAGGCATATATTATTTTATAATAGAAGAATTTATAAGTCAATATCCGGCCGGCTCTGGCTTCAAATATTTTGTGTAACCCGGCACTTAAGATGGAAGTTAGCATGCGGGAATATGCAAAAGCAAGTCTACCGTGGCTGTATATAAATAAAGTATAAAAATAAGCAGGATAACCGGGGCCGGCGTAAGACAGGAGATTTTTCCCGGCCGTCCTGAAGCTAAGGCCCGGGCAGCATATTTTTCTGTTATTCGCCTATGCAGCAGCAGGTCTGTAGCGGGTATTGCCTTTTTTCCCAAAGTAATACGCTCTGCCGGTTGCCTTTAAATAACTGCAGCAAAAAGCAGTGCATCTTTTATCCCGGCAGCTTTTTATGGACATATTTTCTGCTTTCAATATTAAGTACAATTCCCACTGCTATCATGCTGGTCCACATAGTAGAGCCGCCGTAAGTAATAAAGGGTAAAGGCAGTCCGGTGATAGGAGCCAGGCCGATGGTCATTCCTATGTTTATAAATATTTGTATGACAAACATTGTAATAATACCGCTGACAATAATACCGCCGAGATAATCTTTAACTTCCTTGGCTATTTTTATTAAACGGGCTAAAAACAGAAAATAGATAAATATAACTGCAGTTGAACCCAAAAAGCCGAGTTCTTCGCCGATAACTGAAAAAATAAAATCAGTATTTCGGGCGGGCAGGAAGCCCAGCTGTCCCTGGGTGCCTTTAAAAAGACCTTTACCGTACAGGCCGCCGGAACCGATTGTGATTTTGGACTGGGTTACATTATACCCCATGTCAATTTTGTCGAGTTCCGGATCAATAAAGGAGAGCATACGTTCTATCTGATATGGCTTGAGTATATTTTGGATGAGTAGAGCTGCCACAAACCCCAGACAGATTATAAAACAAAAAAAAGCTACATTGTTAAGAAACAGGTTGCGCATAGAAAGATTAATCAGAAAAATTATCAAAGCTGAAATAAATAAAAAAGATATTAAAAAATAAAGATAATTTTTATTACTTAGGATATAGAGCAAAGGTGTTTCATCTTTGGTGATTCTGGCATTATAAGTAAGCAGTAAGGGAATGATGACAGCGATAACGCCCATTAGCAGTATGCCGCTGAAATATTTTATATTTACTCCGCCTATAAAAAGCATAACCAGGGTTATTGGTATAAAAACAAAAGCGGTTCCCAGGTCAGGCTGCATAAAAATCAGAAACACAGGTATCATAACCAGGGAAAAAAGCAGCAGAAGATATTTTAGCTGTTTTATTTTTTCCTGATGCTTGTCAAGATAGTTGCCTATAACGATTATCATAAAAATTTTAACAAACTCGGAAGTTTGCAGACTTACAAAACCAAAAGAGATCCAGCGTTTGGCATTGTTTACTTTTTTACCGATGATAAGCGTTGCTATTAGAATAACAATCGAAATCAAATAAAGGATGTAGGCATGTTCTGCAATTTTTTTATAATTAATAATACTTATACCCAGCATAAGTAAAATACCGGTTAGAAAATAAATTATCTGCCGGATATACAGATTATGCATGGCTGTTTGTAATTTTACTATATGAATATTGGAAGAATAAGCGAAAAGAATACCGGTTAGTGATAAAATAATTATATAAAACAACAGATAAAAGTCAAACATCAGATATTTACGCATTATCATTTCCTTTTAAAATATTCAGGAGGCAGTTTTTCCTGGTTTCTTTTACGCAGCCATTCTTCATAGTAGTGCGCTTTGCTTGTATAGGACTGCATTATTTTTTTATAATTATAGAGCACTGAATTTTTATAAAAGATTGAATTAAGAATAGCAGTAGCAAAAGGGGCAGCTGCTCCGCCGCCGCTGCCCCCATGTTCAATAAAAACAGTTACAGCTATTTTATCTTCAGGATTTTGCGCATGCCAGGGAGCATAACAGGTAAACCATGCATGTGCTTGGCCCTGAATGTTCTGGGCTGTGCCTGTTTTGCCGGCTATGGCAAGACTGCTTTTGGCACCTTTGGAGGCAGTACCCACTTGTACAACTTTGCGCATGGCAAGTTGTATTTTTTTTATTTTACTGTATTCTATAGGTATTTCAAAAGAAATTTCCGGCCGGTAGGTGAAAATCTCTTTACCGGAGCCGGCTGAGGTTATTTTTTTTAAAAGATGAGGCTTGTAGGCATAGCCGCCGTTAGCCATAGCGCAGGTCATAACGTTTAACTGCACCATAGTAGCCAGCAGGTAGCCCTGGCCAATAGATAAATTAGCCGTATCACCGTCCCACCAGAAATTGCCATGTATCTCTCTTTTCCATCTCAAGGTAGGAACCCGGCCTTTACGTTCATAAGGAAGATCAATACCGGAAAGCCGGCCGAATTTAAAATAATCGGCATATTTGATTATTTTCTGCGGTCCTATGTCTATACCAAGATGATAATAATAGGAGTTACAGGAATAAGCCAGGGCATAACACATATTAAGGCTTTTATGGTAGCCCTCGCATTTAAAATACTGGGGGCCGATCTGTATACCTCCTTTACAGTAATAGTAATCCCCCCAGAAAGAGATCTCATCATCCGCCAGTCCGGCACAGGAGACAACAATTTTAAAGGTTGAACTAGGCGGGTATTCACCCTGAGTAACACGGTTGAAAAAAGGGAGATCTTTGTTATTAGTATATTTGGTATATTTTTCTTTATCAAGGCCGCCAATGAATATATTGGGATCATAAGAGGGGTAACTGTATAAAGCCAGTATCTCGCCGGTAGCAGGCCGGCTTACAATACAGCCGCCGGGATAACGCTGCATCATATTGTAAACTATATTCTGTATACGTTTGTTGATTGTCAGGTAAATGTCATTTCCCGGTATTGGTTTGCCGTCTTCCGGAATTATAACTTTTTTCACCCGGTTGCGCGCATCAACTATCTGGGTTTTAAAGCCGTCTTTCCCCCTTAAATTCAGATCGTACTGTTTTTCAATGCCGAGTTTGCCTATAACCGAGTTGCGGGAATAACCAAGGTGATATTTTTTTTTTAATTCCCTGGTGCTGATTTGACGTACATACCCGGTAATATGGGAATATACTTCACCGTTTTTATAAACCCGTCTGGGTGTATCCTGATAAAATAGTCCCGGAAAACTGTCCAGGTTTTCAGCGAGAAAAAGTACTTTTTCAAAAGGAAGAAAGGGTTTAAGTAAGTAGGAGCGATAGGGGTTCCAGCGTCCCTTCTGCAGTATTTTCTTTATTTTATTGGTATTAATACTGAAATTACTGCAGATTTTGCTGATCAGCTTTTGCCGTTTCTCTTTTTTTTGCGGAAAATTACTGGGAAGTAAAAATAGAGAAAACCCCTCTACGTTTTTGACTATTTTCTGGTAGCTTTTATTGTTTTGTATATAGATCTCTCCCCGGTAAGAGGGACGCCGTATGATCTGTTGTTTATTATTAAGAGCTTTTTTCTTGAAACGGCTTCCCTGCAGTACCTGCAGTTTAAAAAGACGAACTGCCAGTAATAGCATAAGTACGCATATAATATAAAAATAGATATTAAACTTCAGCAGGTAGCGCCAGTTGTGTGCCGGCCGCCATTGTTTTGCGGAAACAGGACTGTTTTTCATTTTATCTGTATTCCCGGATAAGTAAAAGATCGCCCGGATGTACACTGTTTTTTGATTTCAGACCATTCCATTGCATTATATCAATGATGCCTACACCGCATCTTTTAGCTATAAGATAAAGTGTCTCTTTTCTTTTAACAAGATAAAGATAATGGTGTTTGTAACCGCTGGAATGGGTCTGATAATTATTATATTTTTTTTTATCTATTTTTTGCGCCCGCTCCAGTCCTTTTATAGGGATCATTATAGTATTGCCGGCCCGGATACGGTTTTCAGAACGTATTTTATTTAACCTTACTATCGGACCGATAGGTACTTTAAATTTTCTGGAAATAGTCGTGAGGTTGTCCCCCAGGCGTATAAGATAATGACGAAAGGTTACTCTTTGCGAGAGGGGAATTTTTTCCAGGTTTTTTTTAAACAAGTTGTATTTAGCCACCGGAACATGAATGGTATATTTCCTGGCCGGCGGTGTGGTCCAGCGCCGCAGAGACGGGTTTAAAAGTTTGAAATCTTTTTCCGGCATTTGTGCACAACGGCTTAGTACTTCAACAGCAGTAGCGTCTTTTACCGTATAATTACTGGTCTGAATAAATTTTTCCGGATCCGGTGCCGGCAGACCGAACTGGGAAGGGTTTTTTGCTATCAGAGTGGCTGCTATAAATTTTGGGATATAATTTTTGGTTTCCGGTTTCAGATAGCGGTGTCGGGCCAGTTCCCAGAAATTGTCAGTATTATACCGGTCCAGCCCTCTTTGTATTTTACCGTTGCCGGCATTATAGGCAGCCAGCACCAGGAGCCAGTCACCGAATTTTTTATACAGATATTTTAAATGATAAGCAGCTGCGATAGTGGATTTATAGGGATCACAGCGGTCCTCATGGTACCAGGAGTTATTCAAACCGTACATGCGGCCGGTATGATACATGAATTGCCATAACCCTGTAGCCTTTTTATGCGACCTGGCTGTGCTGACAAAAGCGCTTTCAATAAGGGGCAGATAAGCCAGGTCTTCCGGGATACCTTTTTTTTTAAAAATTTTTTTTATACCCGGAAGGTATTTGTAGGCTCTGTCCAGTATGGCTATTAAATTTTTTTTACCGCTGGTCTGATAAATTTTAATAAAGCGTTTTACTTTGGCATTATTAAAGTTGCCGATACTGAAACCTTTAAGCTTGACTTTATCCAGCTGCTGCAGGTTAATATTTTCCGTACCGAACAGGGATATCTGGATAATATCCTTCCCCTGATAACCGGCTATCAGCAGATCAATACTGCGGCAGGTACACAAAAGCAATATAAGCAAAACAAGGGCTGTTAGTCTGGGCATTTTATTCCGGAAGCTTGAGCCCGGCATCTTAGATATAGGTAAGCCAGTTATGATCGTCTGCAATCTCACCGCTGAGAATCCCGAAAAAACAATCCTGGATTTCTTTGGTTATGGGCCCTCTTTTGCCGCTTTTTATAGGTATGTTGTCGATACGGGTAACAGGAGTTATCTCTGCCGCAGTGCCGGTAAGAAAAACTTCATCAGCAATGTAGAGAGACTCACGCGGCAAACGGTGGGCTTCTACCTTGTAGCCCAGTTTGGCAGCTATTTTAAAAACAGTATGTCTGGTAATGCCGGGCAGTATCGAGGCGCTTGACGGCGGGGTGATGATCCGCTGGTTTCTTATTATAAATACATTTTCACCCGAACCTTCGGCTATGTAACCATATATATCAAGCGCAATGCCTTCATCATAATTGTTGCGGATAGCTTCCATTTTTATAAGCTGGGAATTGAGGTAGTTGCCGGAAGCTTTGGCGAGAAAGGGAAAAGTATTGGGCGCTATTCTTTTCCAGGAGGAAACACATGCGGAGATGCCGTTTTCCAGAGCCTCTTCACCAAGATATTTACCCCAGTCCCAGGCAGCTATAATAACCTGTACCGGACATTTGTAAGGATTTAAGCCCAGGGCGCCCATACCCCGGAATACAAGGGGCCTTATGTAAGCCTGTTTGAGGTTATTGGCTTTTATAGTGTCCATAATAGCCTGATTTATCTCATCTTCGGAATAGGGTATTTCCATATTGTATATTTTACAGGTCTCAAATAATCTTTTGGTATGATCCTTTAGTCTGAAAACAGCGCTTTTATCTTTGATTTTGTAAAGTCTGAGCCCTTCAAACGCGCCTGAACCATAGTGTATAACATGTGAAAGTACATGTATTTTGGCATCATCCCAATTTATCAGTTTACCGTCAAACCATATCTTGTCTGCTTTGAAACTCACTTATAGCTCCATGGGGGTGTATAATACTATTTTACAATGATATTAACAAATTTTGGCGGGATTTGTAATATTTTAAGCAAAAAGTAGTTAAATTTTAAAGTTTTTTTCAGGTATATCGGTTTTATGCAGGAGCGGCAGAGATGCTAATACTATCAGGGCAATCACCGGCCCGATCAGACGGAATCCGGTTACAGTATTGGCAAAATATTCTGCCAGTAAAATAACTGCAATAAATATAAACAGGCCTGTCCCCAGTCCCAGTTTTTTGGTAAAATTATAAACACCAAAATGTATAGCCTGCGCTCCCTGTCCGGTATTGTTTAAATGAATGTCAGAAGCATCAGCTATTTTGGCTATAACCAGTATATTTATAGCGCTGTAGCCCAGTCCGACCAGGGCAAAGTATACCAGTCCCTGTGTCATTACGTTAATGCCCGGGATAAAACCTACAAAATAAAATAAAGGAAAAACCAGCAGTAGATAATACATGTCAGCAAGAAGTAATTTTTTTTTAGGGTAATATTGGGTCATTTTATACCAGAAGGGTATAGCGGTTATAACAGCAGCTATGAAAACCCCAAGCAGCATACCGGAAACCTGATGCTGGGAAAGATTGGCAGTTGTACTGCGGGAGTTTAATTGCGGCATGATTATATGACAGGAAAAATATTCAACATATTTTATAAAAATATTACAGGCTGTTTCAGTACAGAGAATAAAAAGGCATAATCTTAAAAAATTTTTATTTTTAAACGCTGTTTTAACAGAATGCCAAAAAGGGGGGCGCGAACTTAATACCCGGGAACTTTTTTCTTTAATACTGCCAAGGGTTATAACAAGAGCACCCAGGGCTACAGCAGCAAGTATCAGGGAACCGTACTCTATAGTGGTCAGGCTGATGACAATTGTGGTTATTATGATCCCGGCAATAGCGAAAACAGCTTTGTAACTGGAGGCGGTCATACGTTCTTTTTTGGAAACAGCTATCTCGGCCAGGTGGGCGTCATAGGGAATGGCTACCATGGTAAAAGCGGTAAAGAATGTATTGGCCACAATAAAGAGGTATACAAAGTTGATACTGTAATGAGTACCGTCAGTATAGGGAGGATACCACAGCAAAACAAAACTTGTTATAAGCAGGGGTATGCCGAGCAGCATATATTTTTTTCGTTTACCGATGCTGGTTTTACTGTAATCAGTACGGTTGCCTATATAGGGATCACTGAAAGCATCAAAAATCCTGCCGATAACCAGTATGGTTATAACCAGATAAAGGGGTAATACGGGATCTGCGGTTTTGACTTTGTTATCATAGAAAAAGGCCAGTTTTTCCGTTACATAAAAGGCAAAAATGTTCAGACTGAGCGAGCCGCAGGAAAAAAAAAATAATTTTTTAAGTGACATATTCAATATAGATCAGTCAGGTTCCGCAGCTTTGTTCCGGGTTTGCTGCCGGGAGGACATGTAATAGTAATATTTTTACTGTTTCCCGGAAATAAATGGAAAAAATTGTCAGATAAAACAGTATTATCTTCAGCCGCGCCATGGATCCAGAAAGCAGGTTTTTTACAGGTCAGTGAGCAGCGGTATTTACCGGCAGCAATTTTTTTCTGTTTTATATTTATTTGCGGGTCAGGAAAATCAATAGCCTTGGGTTTGTTAAACATATAACTGTTTTGCGAAATCAGTTTCGTTTCTCTGTATAAAGCCAGATAAAGAAAAACATAGTTGTTGGTACACAAATTTTTATAAATTAAGGTTTTGACCTTTGTACTGCGCAGCGGGGGAATCTTTACGTTTTTTTCAGAATGCATTAATTTTGCCCCGTTTAGATTATAGAAAGTACAGTTCAGGCGGAAAGCAGAGCGCTGGATGGTATCATTTATTATGTAGACAGTAACGGTTTTAGAGCTTTGCTCTGCAACAGCACTTACCAGTACCGGGGCAAAAAAACGCACAGCATAGTAATGGGCCGCTTTCCAGCGGCCGTAATAGTCCAGCGAAGACCAGCTGGTTACAGGCCAGCAGTCATTAAGCTGCCAGTAAAGGGCACCCATGCACCTGGGCATGTTAAGACGCCAGTGTTCAACTGCTGTTTTCATTGCTTCAGCCTGCAGGATCTGGCTTAACGGAAAAAAGTTTTGAGGGGCGGCCGGTAAACGGAACCAGTCCAGCAGGTAGCGTACAATACGGGCGTTGCCTTTTTTATTGCGCTGATGCGTCTCCATTACCGGATGGGTAAGATTACGTTCATTTTTTTTTGTGTATTTTTTAATGGAGGCCGGTTCAGGAAAGGACTGGAAACCGAACTCACTGACAAAACGGTGCAGTGAAGTACGGTAAAAGTTAAAAGGCTGATTAGCGTGCCAGACATCCCAAAAATGGCAGTCGCCCCAGCGGGGATCGTTGTCACAGTCCCGATTACCATGCGGTGAATGGGGACTGCCGGGCCAGTAAGGTATATGCGGGCTGTATTTTTGAACACTTTTTTTTAAAAGTTTATCAAAAAGTTTTTTATAATATGCTGCCGGCATCAAAGGCCACTTTGATCTATGTTTAAATTTGACAATGAACATTTCCAGTTCGTTATTGCCGCACCATAAAGCCAGACTGGCATGGTGGCGCAGTCTTTTTATCTGGTACTCGGCTTCTGCCCGGACATTGCTTAAAAAACACTGATCATCAGCCGGATATGCACTGCAGGCAAACATGAAGTCCTGCCAGACAGCCAGCCCCAGCCGGTCGCAAAGGGTATAAAAAATATCTTTTTCATAAAAACCGCCGCCCCATACTCTAATCATATTCATATGCGCATTTCGGGCTGCCTGTAAAAGATAACTGTATTTTTCTTTTCCCGCTTCTGTAATAAAGGTTTCAGCCGGTATCCAGTTGGCGCCTTTGGCAAAAAAAGGAACATTGTTACAGGTAAAATAAAAAGATTCTCCCCACCGGTCTTTTTGCCGGACAAGCTTCAGCAGCCGCAGGCCGACTTCGTATTTACGGAAATCGACCATTAAATTATCATCATCGTAAAGCTTGTTTATCAGGGTGTACAGGGGCTGGCCTCCCAGGCCGTTTACCCACCACAGTTGGGGATTTTTGATGTTGATATCAAGCTTGTTTTTCAGATTATGGGTATAAGATGTATGGCTGTATATATTTTTACCGGCAGGATCCAGCAGCTCGGTTTTTAAAGCATATGCTCTGCTGCAGCTGTTTTTTATCCGGGTATGAACGGTCAGTTTGCATCTGTTTCTACTGTGCTGCTGTTCTGTATAAAGGTCGTCTATTTTTACGCTGTGACAGGTCTCGAGAAATATTCTGTCAAAAATACCTGCGGTTATAAGCACAGGTCCCCAGTCCCAGCCGAAATTGCACTGCATCTTTCTTACCCATGATCTCCCGTCCGGTTCATAGAGACAGTTTTTAACGGATTTTAAATGGCGTTTTTGTTCCTGCTGCTGCATATAGGGAAGGACTGATTTGAATTTAACAGATATTTTATTTTGCCCGGGCTGCAGAAAATTTTTAACTGAAAATTGCCAGGGGCGGAACATATTATCACTGTGGCCGACTTTTTGGTTGTTTACAGTAATTTCGGCAAAGGTATCAAGTCCTGTACAGTTAAGTTTTATTTCCTGATATTTATAAAAACCGGCCGGACAATTAAAGCGGCGTTCAAAAATCCAGTCTTCGCAGCTGATCCACTGCAGGTTTTTTTCATTATCCCTGTAAAAGGGATTAGGAATAAGGCCGGCTTTTTCAAGGGCAGGGTGGACCATTGTCGGCACGCGGGTTTTAATGTTAATTTTATTGTTACCGGTGCGCAGTGTCCATTGTCCGCTAAGATCAATAGTTTGTTTCATTGACTGTAATTATAGCATGTACCAGCCAGGTTATTCTGAATAAAACTTTTTTAAAATTAAACCGGAAACCGTATAATACGGAAACCATACCGCGGTAAAATTATTTTGCTTCCGGTTTTACGGTTGTCAAGAAGGTCTGTACCGTCATTACGGGTAAGCTTGATTTTACTTTTATTATTTTTAAAACTGTATAATAATAAATAACAAAGGCTGTTATCACAGCGCAATCCGGCTCCTGTGCCCCGGGGCAGCTTCTGTACCGGGGCTTTTTTAAGATCAAGTTTTTTTTTCAGCCGGGAGTAAAAGTGATGGTAAAATTTTTTTTCAGGGGAAGTGCCGATATGGTAAACCTGTCCCTGACCGTAGTTGTTTACAGTAAGCGCCGGGCAGGACCGGTAATAATCCCGGTTAAACCGGGCCAGTACAGTGGCTGTTTCCTTATGTATATAATCACAAAAGCAGCGGGCTTTATATTTGCCTTTGATGTTCAGACAATTATTTTTACTCATGGTAAAGCTGTTTTTTTCTCCCGGGTCAAGCGCGTCAAGTTCTTCACACCAGATACCGCACAGTTGACGCAGCAAACCGGGAAACCCGCCGGTATGCACAAGTCCGTTTTCATTGGTATAACCGGTATTAAAAGTGGTAACCAGAGTTCCGCCGCCGGCAACAAATTGTTTTAGTTTACCGGCAAAAGCAGCACTTAGAAGATGCTGCATGGGTATGATAAGCAGTTTATATTTTGACAGATCCGCACCCGGACTGATGACATCAATGCTTACTCCTTGCCGCTGCAGAGCATGGTAGTGGGCCAGAGCCTGGGCCAGATAGCCCTTTTCTTTGCCGCGGGCATTGGTAGAGAGCTCCAGAAGCCAGTAGTTTTCTTTATCCCAGCAGATAGCAGTGTCAGCTTCGGTGCAGGTGGCAGCAACAGGTGCCAGCCGGCGCAGCAGTTGGCCGAGCCGGGTTATTTCCCTGAAACCGCGCAGCCGCTCGCTGCCTTCATGTTCTATCATGGCGCCATGAAATTTTTCCAGGCCGCCTCTGCCGTTACGCCACTGAAAAAACTGTACTGAATCCGATCCGTGGGCTATGGCCTGGATAGCACTTAGAATTATAATACCGGGACGTTTTTGCCTGCTGCCGGCTGATTCGGAAGCTTTCCCTTCCATGCGCATGAAAGGCCGCCCGGCTTTCTGACTACGAAAAAAATCATATTCAAAAGAATATCTTTGGTATAAAGGAAGATCATAGTCTTCCCGGGCACGGTAGGAGGGATAGGGGTCCATGCTCATTACATCAAGGTGTTCGGCAAAACGGCTCCAGTCAGTAGTGTTGCTGAATGTCATATGGCTATTGGTCGTCACCGGAATATGGGGTGTGTATTTTTTAATAATATTAATTTCGTTAAGGGCACAGGCCAGCTGCTGCCTCACCGTAAACCGGCACCAGTCAAGT
>Ga0102934_1001874_pt1 | contig 14765 bp, 13 predicted proteins | sample SalPonR2_A_D1_MG_FD_78175 | JGI IMG/M metagenome (GOLD analysis project Ga0102934, IMG submission 78175) | Salt pond soil microbial communities from South San Francisco under conditions of wetland restoration - Salt Pond MetaG R2_A_D1_MG | ecosystem: Environmental > Aquatic > Marine > Intertidal... | reverse complement strand
TGCACGCCCTGCACGCAGCAGGCCGCCGAGATAAAGCGCCCCCCTTCTATGGCCACCCTGCCGAACAAGTAAATGACGCCGTTCTGCTCGTGGGCATCGGTCCAGAAGAAAGGCACGTACTCGCCCCCGTCCTCGTCCTCACGCACCACCGCCTCCCACGTCACCTGCCCGGACCCCGCGGAAGGGCCAGCGGCCGCCACGCTGCTGATCGAGTAAGGGTCCTCCTCCTCCTCCCTCCCCGCATACTCCAGCCCCTCCATCTTGACGCCCACCACCAGGTCGATCGCCGCTGCAGCCTGAGAAGCGGCGCCCACGGGCGTCGGCATGGCTGCCTCGATGGCCTTCTTCTGCCGCTGGAAGCGAGATTTGGCTCGGGCTGGCCCCGCCGTGCCCTGTTCTTCCACGAGCCTCGCCCCTTGACCCACCCCCTCCGACGCCGACTGCTCCTCCGCCCGTTCGCCCTCCATGTCCAGGCCTGGTCCCTCAGCCTGCAGGTCCCAGCCGTCGAGCTCCGGGCCGTCCCTCGCGCCGCCCAAGTCGCCGCCCTGGAAGGGTCGCGAGCCGGCCTTCTGCACCGGCAGACCTCCGGCTAACGTGTGCTGTGGCTTGTAGCTGAGACGCTTGGGTCCCGCGAGCGTGGGCAGAGGTCGGGCAATGGCTCGCACCCCTCCGCCCGTCACGGGGGTGGCGAGGGGCCGGCGCCTGGAGGTTGCGTAGTCTGCACTGGCCACCAGCTCGTTGAGTTGGGATTCGAGCTCCTGCTCGAACCCGTTGAGCTCCTTGTCCTTAGTTGTCCCCTTGCTTTTTTCAGCCCCAGGAAGGTCATCAATCTCGGAGGAGGACCTATTCGCCTTCCCCCCCGCGTTGGAGGCAGGCCCCACCGAAGCCCCGGCCCTTTGCACGTACTTGAACAAGCCTTCTTTGGCGCCAGCCCCGCCTCTACCGCTGCCTTCACTGAGCTGGCCCAGACGGCGGGCTTTTCGAAGGGCCTCCGCAGAAATGGTCGAGACTCCGCTTTTTTTGCGCGCCTCCTTCTCAGCCAAATTACGTTGAAGCTTCTCCTCCTCTCTCTCGTAGGCGTGCTCCTCGCCATCATCGTAGTAGCCCAAGCCTTCGTCGTCCACGACGAAGTCTTCACGCTGTCGACGCTTTCTCACGAGGTCCTCATACTGGTCTTCGTCCAGCACGTCGTAAACGTTGTCCTCCTCCTCGATGACCAGACTCTCCAGACGACTCTTCTTCCCTTCCCGCGCCGCCCTCAGATTTTCGCGGTCAACCTTCCGCTTCAAATCCGCTGCGGTCACCACCTTCTCGCGGCGAGGTCGTTCTGCCATTGCTGTATCGTTGAAAAAATATTTATACAGCCATAAATCAAAGCTTTGACTTGCTATCAGGCAGCTAAGAAGAGTTTGGGTTCGGAGGAAGAAGAAAGAAATAAAGAAAGGGAAAACTCATCCCCGTCGTACGGGGCGAGCAGCTAGTTAAGATATAAAGAGTGCCAATCACATAGCGCGCCACTTTCGCTTCGGGCCATTTTCACGGGGAAACGTGCCGGAGACTGTGTTGTTTCCATTCGTGCCAACTTTTTCCCTCGCTTTTTCCCGCGGTCACGTCGTCTCTGGCGAGCAGGCCGGCGTTGCCCGTTCCTAGAGCCCGAGCCGCTGGATCCGCCCCTGCCTAGCGTCCCAGCCTTCGTACTCTTAACGACGGACAGAGAGCCTCCCGATAACCTTTACGTGTATGACGATCCACTCATGACTCCCTCGCTCCTTATTTATGACAGCCGTTAAGCTGTCGCCGGTTCCCCTGAGCCTCCACGAGGAGCGAGGACGTCAGGACCGCGGCCCGCGGACGATATTGGGAATGCCCTCCTCCGGCCCATTCCCGGCCATCCCCGCCTTCGGTCGCCTAGTTTTGTCACAATTCGTCGTATTTCTCTTGGTTTTGGGATGTGTGGAGTATACGAAAGGGTCCCAGACGGTCGAGATGACTGCCGCGGACATATCATCGACTGGACACCTGGCTCAGGGCGATGCAACGTCCGTCATGAATGGACCCGGCGTCCCGACTTTCCGAGCTGGTGTACCGAGAAAAGGAATATCTACTGGCGTCGTGAGTGATGAAATAGTCGCAGGTGATGCGCATAATGAGCTGGATCTACCATATTTGGACGAAGCTGCCATTCTTTCCATTCAAGAGGATGCTTTCTTGGAGACACGGAAGCATCAAGAAACTAACCCCAATGAACAGCGGCCATACTACGCGGCATGTCCGTTTTATGACAAGCTTGTGAGTGCTTACTGGGGTTGTCGTTTCATACAGGCGTCGCGCGCTATCTTAACTCAATATCCGGGCAATTTCTCCACCGTCTTCTCCTCGAAAATGCCCGCCAACCCGTCGGGGGACTGGCCCCAGGTTTTGACCGACCTTCGCCCGGATCCGCCTTTCGAAGTTCCAAAAGCTCTGATCGAGCACGAACGTGGAACTTTCTACTGGCTTTTCCGACACGTCAGCAATCTGTATAAGTATGCGTACCGGGTAGCAGACCTGGGGAAGGCCGCTCGGTTGCCTCCCGTGCCCCCCGGCTGGAGCGAACAGCGCTTGCTTTTTATTCAAGAAACGGATCCCAGCACTTTCTCAGCAGCTTTCGCGGATACGCCACTTGCAGAGACCATGATGCACTGGAGCCGCGAAGCGATGCTTGTGGTGATTCGAGGTACCATGTCTGCTGAGGAGTGGAGCTTTGATTTCCAGGTGAGCACCGGTAGTTGGCACGCCATACAATTCGGTATCACTAAGTCGATACGATTTCATTTCGCTGCTTTCAATCTATGAAGCTCAAGCCGATGCCTTAAAGTATGAGCCCCCTTTCCAACAGTACAACTTCGCAGAAGGCCAAGCACGCAATGACTTCCCCGGGCGCGTCCACCAAGGCATTTACCGTGCGTACACGCTGATCGTCCAGGACATCATGGCGGAAGTGGCACGCCTGCGACCGTCGCACGTGTTCGTCACGGGGCACAGCTTAGGCGGGGCCTTGTCCCATCTCATCGCTTACACCATTGCCGATCGATACCCAGAGATTACTGTGGATGCGGTGGCCTTCGCTAGCGTCATGATGGCTGATGATGGCTTAATGACTGCGATTAGAGCCAAAGTGAACCTCCGAAACGTGTTTTACCTGGGCAGGGGCCAAGATGGCCACTTGTACCGTGTAGGCGACCTCATCCCGCAGGCGACTTGGTAAGTGAGAGATATGCATCAGAAATGATAATTGAGTCTCAAATGTGCTTGTGATCATCCACAATATCAATAACAGCGGGCCTTTTCATGGCTGTCCGAGTTTAGGCACTGGCGATTCATCTGCCAGATACAAGTACGCTATGATGGGGAGCTACGTTCCTTTTTATTCTGAAGACATGCCGAATACTTCCGCCTGGAAATTGGAGGAGAGCGTCTTTCCATTCGTTCCAGTTATGTTTTACGTCTCCACGCACTTGTGCAGTTACGCGTGCTGGCTTTCGACCGGCATCGACTCGGAAACACGGTGTTATTTCCCCAGACAAAGCATACCAAACAAAGACGAATTCCGAGACGAAGAAGTCTGTTGGATATATGATACAGTCATGCAGCAAATACTGTAAATTTACAAGGCATTCAAATCTCGCTCGTGGGTAGGCCAAAAGCTCGTGAGCGCCAACAAATCAATAGTGTATTGCGCGGTTCTTAAGATTGGCTGCAAAGGAATCTTGTGCTTCCGTTCTGTAGAAAGTCAGATAGAAAAGAGGCCGTCCATTTTTCATGTAACCTACGACATTTTGTATCGAAGCGGAGACGGGAAGTGTCTTAACTCAAAGGCTGGTGCCTGTGAAAAAGTCAGGAACGTAGACTCTATCGCACAGTGTTGTACGTGTCGCTCCGGTCGCCAACTTCTTGAAACATCTACACCTTGACATTTCTTGCATCTTACCCTGCGCCCACGTCTTGCATTCACCCGACTCTGAAGCCCTCTACTCCGAAAAATGATATGTTCTCTCTGTCCTTTGATGATTCAGAGGTCGACAGATTGCGTAGCGTGTGCTCCATTAAGTGAAGCAATGTCTTCTACATTCAGAACTTCCTACTCTTGGATTCTTCCCTCTCTTCAAATTTCTAAAGTTACTCTGCCTCATAAGATCAAAAGCTTGAATTTACGTCTATGTCTTTCAGATAAGGAGACACAGATTTTGCGGTAAAGAGGACGTGAATGAGGAGACATGTCCGTTCATGGCGTAGTCTACTTTTCCTGATTTCCCGTTGGTTTACCGCTTCTTCTTCTTTTATTTCAGATGGCTCCGGATTACAGCACCATTGGCCTCCTTTATACATGGTAAGTCATCGAGGGCTGAGGAGATATCGATGTCTTACTCTTGCTCTAAAAGTTTTGCATTATTATTGTAATTAACATGTTTCCAACATATATATTCACAAGTCGGTAATCCTGCAAGCACGACATCTATTCGTATCCTTCCATCACAATCCTTTCGACACACGCTACAATACAATTTATAGGCCAGACTTTTGGCTGATCCAAGTTATTGGGATTGGGGTCGAAGGAATACCCTTGGGGCCATCATGTGCGTCGTGTGGCCCATACTGGAAGGACTGCAATGGTTGGACTAGGTCGCGGCGGCCATGTTTCGCGTTGGTCGCGTTCCAGGATGGAACATGGTTGAAAGCAGGATGAAAGAGGAGAACTGATTGGGATAGGACGAGGAAAAAGGGAAAGATGGCACGGGAGTGGAGCATTGCTCCGCGGACTCCTCTGACGCGCCCTTGTCGGCCCGTCTGGTGCAGGAATCAGAGGCTGTAGAGCAGGGGGGAGTATGGAACCTCTCACTTGCCCGTTTTAACCCGCGTGGAGAAATGGCGAGCCTCCAGCGCCCCATGGACACGGTGTCGACCCTACGAAGAGGCGCGGCAGGGTCTACCCTCGCGAGGGGCTATCCGCCGTTGAGGGAGATGGATGTGGGCGACAACCAATGCCGATGTGGGCGATAACCAATTCCGAAGCGCCCTGTCAAAATTCGCCTAATCGCCATGACTGCACTATCCTCGCAGATGGAATGGGATGAGAAATGAGTAGAGAAGAGCGCCAAATTGCTGTTGCTTGCTCTGGGAGGAATGCATTGGGAATAGGGCAAGCGATGCTTTTAGTGCGGGGGCTGATGCGCCGCAAGGTAGTAGATTATGGCTTGACCGGTAGAAGGGGGGTCGAGGAAAGAGGGTTGGTTCGGAGCACGCGAGGATTAAGTGGTGTGGTAAAAAATGGTGAATGATGATAGATGATGTGTGCCCTGGTAAGGGTGATCCTGCGGAGCCACTACTGCCTGCTTGGCCTACCTATGGGTGGTGCCCTGCAGGCTCGAGGGGGACGGACGTGAAGTGCCATGTGGAGGTTTCCGAAGGGGGTCCTGTCCCCGCTTGACATCTTGTTGACTCAGCGCGACGGGTTAGGGGACGCGGGGCCAATAGGTCTTGCGTCAGCTCTGGCTGAGGACGTGCTGCCCGATCTCGAGCTCCGCTATACGGGTCTCATCACTTCTTAGACCATAATATTCCGACCTTTACCAAAGGTGGTTGATTTACACAGGGGTCTGCAAAGTTTAGGCTCCTTCAACTCAGCGCTGAATCTTGTGTGACCATGGAAGCAGCATTGGTATTGCTAGGTTTTTGTAATCGGAAAAGGGCCGTAAAGGTAGATGGAGAGTAGCACTGCCCTTGTCAGGGAAGATCCACACAGGTATCCTGGAGGAGCATGCGACATTGCTACTTGTACATGAATGTATTGGCGGTCGAAGAACTAGATTGTGTGCGGGCCGCCTTCAAGGAACGGTCTCCAGCCTTGGGCTGCTTTCTGTGAGTTAGTACTCGGAAGACAAGGCGTGTTACTACATGAACGCTGGCATGTAGGGAGTCTCTCAAGTGTTGATGGTGAAAATGAAGACGAGCTTGGAGCATAGGAGGGGGAGAAGGGCAGTGCTACAGTTTCCACCTGTAAAGCATCGTTTTCAAAGCAAAAATTGCATGACAGAGATGTATGGTGTCGCATTATGTCTCGATTATGGCTGCATTGAGGCAATTATCTTGCCAATGTGATCTATTCAAAATTATTCTCTTTGTTTCATTTATGTTGCGATCTTTGTTTGCCTCTCACCTCTCAGCGTAAGTGAAAACGACTGTTGTACTCCCGTTTTCTGTCGTCCATCTCCACGTCGGGCTGATCGAGCCACGGTGAGGCGGCTGTCGGGTAGGACAGACCGGCACGCTGACGCGCCGCAAGCAGCTGCACGGCCTTGCAGTGCTCCTCTCGTTCCCTCTCCAGGCGGCGTTGCCGAAGAAGGTGCAGCTCCGAAGAGGAGGAAGGTGTAGAAGACGCCTGTCCAGACACTTGAGGTCCATCGTCACCGCGGGAGCGAGCCAGTCGAGAGTCCTTCTTCTCTTTAACACCACAATTTTCGGGCTGCCTTTTCTCCTCTTTCGAGCTTCTCTTCTCCTTTTTTTTCTTCTCTCTCTTCTTCTCCTTCCACGCTTTCTTGGATTTCCTGTCCTTGGCCGCCGACTCCTTCTTGCCTCGGACCTGTCTCTTCTCTCTTCCCCCTGCCTCGCCTCTTCCACTGGCCTTCCTCTCGTCTCCAGAGGAAAGGGAGGACGAGGACAAGGAGGCCGAGGGGAAGGACACCTTGTCAACGTCAGGCTTCGCCCCTCGCCCCTCCTGCTTGCCTGCGGTGACGGCCATCCGAAGCGATTGATACGACGGACTGAAGCGGGAGGGGCGGCCCCCGGGGCTCGGTTGGGCTCGCGCGCTTCCCGGCGTCTTCAGGAAGGCGGACACGGGATCGGCCGAAAGCCTGTCTCGCTCCGACCGTCGCCGTCGCCGCTCCGCCTTCTCGTCCCTTCCCCCCTCGCCTTGCTTACCCCCTTCGTCAGGAGCGGAGGGGTCGCGAGGTCCCTGCCCCTGGCCCGCACGCTCGCCCTGCTCGTACCATTGCCGCGCCGGCTTCACGTCGTCGAAACCCCAGGGGGCCACGCCCTCCGCCCGCTTCTTCCGGAGTTCCTGTGCGGCACGCTCCCGCGCATAGTCCTTATTGCCCGCTTGCTTGGCTACGTGGGTAGGAAGGAGGGCAGACGTAACGGTCAGCGTGATGGCATGGCGGGGCCCAAGGGGCGCCTTCCTGCCCGCCCGCCGAGTCTCCCAGGCCCCCGCCTCCCACCTCCCTGTCCCCTTATGGCGAACCCCACCCACCTAAGTGTTCCGCCACTTGTCCGAAGAGGTGCACATGTCCTTGGTGGTTCGCGCCCTCCACGTAGCCGGACTTGGCAGCCGGGATGCACAGCCCCTCATTGTCCAGCCCTCGTGAAGCTCCTAGCGCTAAGGCGCCCACACACACCCCTCCCATCTCAGATGCCGAGGTCGCTCCCAAGTGCGAGACGTCAGCATCCTCTCCTTCGTCTCTCTGGCGCTTGCGAGCTCGTAACATCTCGAGCCGGTCCTGGCGGGCCACATCTCTGAGAGGGAAACAACATCGCGAACTCGCGTCATTTCCTCTTCCGATACGAGGCTCAACCATCTCCTGAGGAGATATGCTACGCCTTCCAGGACCACCAAGACACTCCTAATCCTAACAACTGCGCCATCAGCAAGCTCCCAATCAGCACGCACCTCTGCTTCTCCGCCTGCTTCGCTTCCTCCTCACGGTGCAAGCGCTCGTCCCGCAGCACGCGCTCCCGGTTGTCCTGGTTCCAAACATGCCAGGTCTTCTTGGGGAGGATGATCAGGCGTCCTGAGTATCGAGATGGAAAACGATTGAGGAGGAGATAAGAAAGGGACCGACCGGGCCTGGAGGCCATACAAAATGTGAAGCGAAGCGTTCGGATTGAGTGCTTCATAAATTGAAGCTATTTCTTCATCACGGCCACGAGTCACACCCTCCCCCCTCAAAACCTCGCCCAATTCTACTTATCATAGGGCGAAGAGATCTCTCTGTGTCTTCAAAAGACGAAGCTCGTCAGAAATCGCACACCCGAGGCGTACTTCTCTTTAACTCGTGCATCTGATTTTTGTGTCTGGCGGATAATTCAGAAAGCGAGTCTGTGGATGAAGCTAAATGTTGTCGGAAACGGGTTCTGCCACGGTTAAATTTGTGATGATCAGGTACATAACACGGTCAATTCCTTTGCTTTGCGTTCAGCCTGTACTAGTACACGGCGACCACCTTAAAACCCTAAACAAACACAGGAGCCGAATTTTGGCAAAACTTTTTGGCAATAGCCTAAACCTTCCGCCGCCTTCTTGAACGTTTGTATGAATTCTTTTCTTTTTTTGCTTGCGTGAATGCTCGTCAACTTGGCGGGGTATGTGGCTATCGCGCCCGGGCGGAGAGAGGAGGTGATATAAACCCCCGGCTCAAACCCTGCATGTTTACTTCCGTGGCAGAAGAGCCAATTTCACGATGCGATGACTTCAAAATATTACACAGAATATGCATTTCGCGGTTGCCGCTGACCCTGTGGCAGTCAAGTCTCCGCCCAGGCACCTCGGGATGGGAAGGAGAGCTACCCCACATCTCAACCAGAGGACAGTGCGTATAATAGGTGGATCAAGCGTCCGTTTTCAAGACTATTCTTTATCCGTGATCCGAAGTCGCCGTAGCATACTATACACACTTTCAGCTTGTCTCAAGATGTTGACGTGATTCATCGATACCCTTTTCTCCTTTTCCTGACGAATATTGTTACCATGCTCTTTTGTTCTTTTTTTAACATATGAATTTGTGATTAACTTCCTTGAATTCGTTTGAATTGCGCTAAAAAAATGTTTCCTTCTTCAAAATTTATAGCCAATTATGTATATATATATATATATATATATATATATATATAATATATACATATATATATATATTACAAATATAATGAGCAGGATATGCTTTTTCATTTCATTTAAATGTATTTTCGGTCAGGAGAGGGGAACGACGTGCCCCACCGGACTGACTGGCGATTCAGAAAAGCCGGGTGATGTCTTAGGCTTTGCTCGACTGAGCTTAGTAGGTGGTATTGTCGTTGGGGATTGACCCCTTCTTATTGGATCTCCTTTATTCGAGGATACGGGACGTAGAATAAAAATTTTTATTGACGTACCACGGCCGACGTATATTGTATCCAAGTTAAAAACATTTAAAGCGCGCATATAACCTTCGAAAGAAGGTGTTCAATTCATTTGAGCTCTATGTCAATCATGCTTATTTTAAGTGATTTTCGGCTTCAATATTTTTGTTGGATCGCGGACCTATGGTACATGTTATGGCGAGACATGGTATCTATTTACGGTAATTAAAAAGTGACCATGTATTCACCTGCGAGTAAAGTCTTTGACTTAATTACATGTAAAGCAACAAACCTTGCAAGAGGATCAGATCATCTTTTTGGGACGCATAGCGGGGTTGAGTAATTGGAGTACTTTGCTGCAGGAATTGCATCAGGAGAGAATAACACACGGTCCGAAAACCCAAAGATGAAAGCCTGGGCTTTTTCTTTGATAACATAACCATTCTGAAAAATAAAGAATCTGACTTTTTCCTCGATATCTCGACGCAAAAGAGGTTGTACGTTGGAGTCTGGTGGTAGTTGAACAGAGGGATCGGTGTTCCTTCCCCTCCATCAGACGATAAAATACACACTCAGTCAAGACTTAAGGGCAGCATCTATCTGTCGTCAAGACCTCAATGAGATGAGGTGATCTAGGTCCATACCTTACAGCTTAGAACGAAATGTGTACTCTGTGTATGTAAAGTCCGACCGTTTCGTCCCTCTCACTGTGGCAATAGGGACTCCTGAAGGGGTTCACATTTGAACGAGAACAGTAAGGCTTCTTTCCGCCCTCGTAATTGCTTAATAACCTGCACAATCACACAATCATTTTGATTATGTTGCATAGCATATTGTACTGTAGACGTTAATGTTACTTTTGTGAACTGTGCTATGGTTCGAAGGCGATGAAGAGCTCTTTTTGTTGGCTGAGCTTTGACTCGCATGCGACCAGAAATTTGAAGATGCGTTTCATATTTCAATTTGAAAACGAATCGGCACCCGAAGTAAGGAGAAACGACAACGCTTCCACGCGCTGGTAAGATCGTTGCGCGTTTTATGCTTTGTGTATTCTGCTATCCACTTTGTGGATATTCAATTTTGTAAGGGGCATTGAGTTGTTGGATGGTGAGTTTCGTCGGTGGAACATCGTCTGAAAGCTGCACAACTTTCTTTGAACCGCCATATTCTTATCCTGGTGTGCGGTTTTGTGCGGTGCAAGAGGCGATCTTACCTGTCTGTAGTGCTAGATGCGTCCACATATCCATTTTGTAAACTACAACTTCTTATGAACTCATGTACAAATCTGCAACCACTGCGTTTGTGGCAAATCTGTTTTGATCATAAGGTGCGGGCTTCCATGTGCGACTCCACTTCTACTACCAAAGCTTCGTCAGCGTCCTCCATTATAGTCTCAATGAACGATGAAGACGACTACCTTTCAGACAACAGCAGCTGCGACAGTCGCATGGAAAAAGAAATGGATGCAGCCAACATGCTATCCTCCCTTAGAATGGTAAGTACTTAGATGAAATGTAACTTTTTCTTTGTCCATCGACGGCGAGCCTCATCGCAATTCCGTTGTACATTCCTCACCAAGAGAAGGACCTCCATCTATAGTTTAAAGTGAATATCAATTGTTTGTTTCTTCGCTCAGCGACTTTACTAGCATCTCTGTCCCAAGATGTATCCTGTGTTCGCACGCTGTTGCTGAAGCTCACAAAGTCCAACGAGCAGAGCCCCTTTTACTCATAAGTTATCTTCCTGCGCCGATTCTGGAGCCCGTTCCTCATCATTAAATACCTATACTCTTTCCTTCAATACTTAATCAGCTCACTCCGCGCAAGCTGAATGAAGAGTCGCTCCGCCCTGCTCCCTCTGGGGCTGGTGATAGGCAGAGCAAATGGCCCGCGGCGCACAGGCCTCCCGCATCTTCGACTGCGACCCTCTGCCCGGCGGCGACGCTCAAGCGAGAAATGAGTATGGCAAGTACAACTAGTGCCAGTAGTCTAAATAGCAGCAGCAGCAATAACAGTGACAGCAACAACGTGAAGGCTGGGCTCTGCAGCACCATTGAGAGCATGGGCCCGGGGTCGGGGAGCGACATGGAGACTAAATCAGCGGATCTTCAGTCCATTCACCCCACTGCCTTCAAACCTGGCGGAAAATGGACAAGCAAAGAAGACGAGCAACTTCGAAAGGGAGTGACAGCGGTTGGAGAGTGCAACTGGGACACAATATCGACGCAGTTTCTGCACTCGCAACGCTCGGCCATCCAATGCTCGCATCGGTGGCAAAAAGTTTTGCGTCCAGGCCTTGTCAAAGGGCCCTGGACACAAGAAGAGGACGATATCATAGTCGTATGTCGGCAGAACGGGGTGACCGAGTGGAAAGAGATCGCCCTCCGCTTAGAAGGGAGGCTAGGGAAGCAGTGCCGAGACCGGTGGTTGAACCACTTGGACCCGGCCATCAGCAAGCACTACTGGACGGAGGAAGAGGACAAGGTCCTTGCCGAAGGCCGCAGGCTTTACGGGAACGCCTGGGCGAAAATAGCCAAGCTTCTTCCAGGAAGGTACGTGTGCTCCTCAAGGTCTGGGTAGAGGGGGATCATCAAGTCCTGGCGACTTGGCATGGTAGTATGCATGACTGTCTTACCCCAAAGAAAGATCCGTCACTTTCCAGACTCACATGGTTTTTTAATATCTCAGGCCGGAGAATTCTATCAAAAATCGCTGGTATAGCGCACGCCGGGCTCAAGAGCGCTCCTTCGTTGCCCCGCCACGCTGGGACCTGAAATTTGAAAAGAAAGTTATCAGCGATTTTTGCGCTTCGTTTCGCAAGGAGGAGGTTAACGTGGACGACATTCTCGCCCATATCATCGCCGTCCTCCGTGTCCGGGACCCAGCGGCTTACTCTCCGTCCCTCGCGCACATCAACCGCCAGAAGCTCCACCGACGCCTCACCGCGGGGCTGAAAAGAGAGGCGGCCAAGTATCAACCGGACTCCGACCTCCGGCAGGCCCTGAGGCGCGCCAAGTTGGTACAGCAGAAAGGAGGCTCCTGGGAGGGGTTGGCGGCTCGCAGGTTGGCTGAGGCACCCAATGGGCCCGTGCTTGCCTCCGACACCTCGCAAGGCCCGGCCATCCCCTCCTCGTCCTCCTCCACCTCACATCCCGCCCTGCCCCTTTCGGCGTCGCCCTGCTCTTCCTCTTTCCACCCGCCTCCCCCCCCGGGCGCCGATACCCATATGAGCCAGGTCATGATCCTCCTCCAGGATGCCTTGCGCGCGGAGACAGACTCCGGCCGAAGAGAGCTGCTGCAGCAAGCAGTCTCGGCGACCGTACAGTCCAACCGAGCCGCCGTCAACTACGTGGAAGGGATCCTGGGCGGAGGCTTTGCCAAGCTGGACTTGCAGGACGCGGGGGACAGGGCCAGCCTGGTAGAGGCTCTGACCTCGGCGGTGCGGCGGGGCTTGTTTGTCTCGTAAGGGAATGATGAAAGGGAAACTCTCTGGAGTGGAGCGCAGGAAAGGATTATTGCATACAGGAAGGGGAAGGTCTTTTCTGGGTGTTCAGAACTCGATGTGGAGCCTTATCTCTCTATATGAAATGGCAAATCGATTTATTGGTGCATATTTTGATGGGGAATAGCTCCATTTTCCCATCATCGTTTCATGTCACACATCTAAAATAAAAATTGAAGGCGACAACGCGATGTTAGCCTGTAATTAACTTTACTTTCTGTACTTCGCACATATGAGAGGATTGCATTAGGACGAGTGCGCTCCATTGTTTTCCAAAACCCATTCCAAGCATTAAGCCCCCCCCGTACCCCTACGAGGCTGGCCCGGGATCGATCACCCCGACTGCCGCTGGCTTCTAATGCCTGCAGGCCTACGCAAACAGGGTTCTACCACACCCTCCTCCACGCTCCGCCCTCTTCCCACACCCCTCTTTCACCCAGATGTCATCTCCCGCCAAACTCGCCGGTAGGCCAGACGCACCATCCCGTTCAGAGACTCCACAGCCGGCCTTGAGGCTGGGCACAGCTCCAATCTATGCAATATGAGACAGGCATAAAACCTGCAGTTCTGAGAGGGGTGGAATAAGGCAGCGCCCACCACGGAGAAGGCTCCCGCCCCTCCCAACACCCGCTTATCGTAGTGGCTATGCTCGGGAGTGGCGGCGAGGAAGGCGAGGGCGGCCGAGGGGTCCTGCAGGGCTTGATTCAGGTCGCTGAGGATGCCCTCGACCTCGGCCTCGGAGAGGGACGCGGCCAGCTCCAAAAGGTGGCAGTGGGACCGCATGGCGGCAAGAGGGAGGCGGAGGGAGGCCAGCCCGGCCCAGGGGTCCATCACGAGCTGTTGCGGCGAGGGGGGGAACCTGAGCACGTGAGAAGGGGAGAGGCTGGGGCGGGCGTGTGCCGAATCCTCCGGCGGCCGACTTCACTCCCTTTCCCTTCCCGCCCCCTTACCATGACTTTTCCCCGGACCGCCTCCGCCATCCACTGCCGCATCCTCTGCACCCGGTGGCTCTGAGCCATCGCCATCCGCCCCACCACTTCTCGCGACCGCTTGGTGAGCGCTAGCGACCCCCCCTCGTCCGCCAGCGCCACGAGTGCCTGGGTGTGCGCGTTTAAAGCGACCCGGAGGTACTCCTCTAGCCCCCCTCCCTCCGTCCCTGCCCCTTCTCTTGCTCCTCCTCCTCCCTCCACCTCTCTCCTCCCTGAAGGCATCCGCAACGGCGCGCTATAAGCTGCCGCCATGGTCGCTCGCAAGTGCGCCGAAAAGGCGGCATCGAGCTCCCCCGACAGCAGCTCTCCCTCCAAATACTCGCACACTCCGCCTTTGCCCCCCTCCCGTCCTGCCCCACTCCCTCCCAACGTGCCTCCGTCACCCTCTCCCTCCCCTCCTCCTGCCTCCCCCGGCAGGAAGCAGCGGCCGCGGTCCAGGTCGCACAGGAGGTCCCACCACTCCTCGCGCCTGGCGAACACGGGGTTGGTGGCGCCCGCCACATACCCCCGCGCAAGGCCGAGAGCCCCCTTGTCGCTGACAGAGGGAGTGGTGGGAGGCGAAGGGAGCTGGAGGAAGCTCAGGTCGGCCAGGCTGACGTAGGGGAAGGCCCGGCGGAGAAGTCCGAGGAAGGGGGGGGAGAGCAGGAGGAGGGAGGAGAGGACGGCGCGACAGGCGGAGGCGGCTGGCTCCGAGACGGTCAGGAAGAGGAGGCGTTTCCCCAGAAGGAGGGCCTGGTAGATCCGCATCAGGTCGTCGGGAAAGCGCCGGAGCAGCCAGGCAAGAGAGGGGCGACCGGCCTCGTCCGAATAGCGGGGAAGAGAGAAGGCGAGGGAGAGGGTGACGGGCTCGGGGGGCCGCGGAAGGCGTGGCTGAGGGTGGGTCAGCGCAGGGCTCGTCTGGCCTCTCTCCTCCTCCCGGCCCCCTCCCACCGCCTGAAGCCCCTGAGGAAGGTCCGCCCAAGGCAAGGAGACCCGCCTCCTCCATGCCGGGTGAGAGGGGTGGTAGACCGAGTCGGGCCGAGTGAGATCTGCTGCGGGGACGACGGGTGTGCAGACCCCCCGACGCATGAGCTGGCGCTCGAGCAGGGTGGGACGCGGAATTTGCCGGAGGTCGAGGGCGTTGAGTCG
>Ga0102934_1001873_pt1 | contig 14766 bp, 16 predicted proteins | sample SalPonR2_A_D1_MG_FD_78175 | JGI IMG/M metagenome (GOLD analysis project Ga0102934, IMG submission 78175) | Salt pond soil microbial communities from South San Francisco under conditions of wetland restoration - Salt Pond MetaG R2_A_D1_MG | ecosystem: Environmental > Aquatic > Marine > Intertidal... | reverse complement strand
TTGCGAAATATATAACTTAACTAAAAAATAAAAACTATTTGAAATGAATCACGTTGAAATAGATGCGAAAAAGGTTTTAAAGAAATGGGCTCCAATCGTGGAATCTCTTAGTGTAAAAGACTCTTTGGTTAAAGAATCTGCTGAGAAGACAGGATGGATGTCAGAGTACGCTGAGTACCACCAAATCTATGAGAACCAAGCATACGCTAACCAGACAATTTCTGGTATGGGAACAGTAGTCTCTCCACAACCAGGAACTACTCCAGGTGCTGCTTATACAGGAAACGGGACTGCAGGTTCAGGTGACTACGGTCAACAACTATTAGCAGTTTCTATGAAGGTTGCTGCTCAGACTATCGGTCTTGATCTAGTACCAGTAAAACCAACTCCAGGTCCAGTTATTGACTTGATGTATGTTGATTACAGATACGACGATATAGAAGATGGTCAGGATGAAAAACCACAATTGTTCAAGCTTAGTCTTGACAATGCTGACTTAAACACAGTAAAAGCATATCTTGATGATATCCTTACTGTAAAAGGTGTAACACAAAACCAAGGTGGACTTAACGGAAGAGTATGGGTACCAATCGAAACTTTCGGTGGTAACGTTCTTGCTGCTACTACTGAGCCTGGTGGTACAAAAGAAGGTGTACTTGAGTTCTTAGGATACTCTCGTATTGATGGATTCCCAATGTTTAGAGCATACAGACAAGCAAACACTGCTTCTTCTGGTGCATGGATATTCGACCAAGCTAAAAACACATTCGCTGCAGGATCTACAATTAAGACCGTAATGGACACTGGTTTAGGTGCTCATCAAGATGCAGATGTTGTTGCTGGTGCAGGTGCTGGTTCACTTGCTACAGGTGCAATCGATACTAACATCGTTCTTGTATCTGCTATGGAAGATCAAATCCCAGGATTTGTATCTAACTGGAACAAGTCAGCTCCAATGGAAAGAGGAGAAGATGATAACAACTACCCAGGAGTTATCGGACCAAATGTATCAACTAAAAGGGTAACTGTTGGTACAGTAGAAATCAGCTCTGCGCTTAAGAGAACTGAGATCGAAGACATCAAAGCTCAAACTGGAATGGACATAGTTCAGAAGTTAGAGTCAGTACTTGTTAACGAATTATCTCAAACTATCTCTAGACAGATTGTTGATAAGCTATTTGAAATGGGAGATTTAAACAGAAACTCTGCTCCAGTTACAGGTGGTGGGACTATCTTTGACCTTGATACGTCTTACGTAACTGGTGGTCCAGGTGGTGAAACTACTCACGCGGTACAAAGAAAACTTATCTCTAAAATGATGAGTGCTTCTCACTACCTAGCGAGTGAAGGTCGTATTGGACCTGCGCAATTCGCAGTTACAAACGGTCGTTTAGCTGCTGCTTTAGCTGACGTATCAGGTTATACAGTTAACACTGTTAACGCTAACGTTGCTGGAAAAGGACAGCTTTACCCAGTAGGAACTCTTAACGGAATCCAAATTTATGTAGATCCTTACATGAAGTATGATGACGATAGAATTCTTATCGGTAGAAGAAACCAAGTTGATCAGCCAGGTATCGTATTTATACCTTACTTAATGGCACAGTCTATTAGCTTGATCTCTGAAGCTACAAGAGCACCAAGATTATTCTTGAGATCTAGATATGCTATCACAGAGGTAGGATTCTTCCCACAAAAGCAATACATGACTATCCAAGTTACTGATGCAGATAACTATCTTGCATAATAACAGTCATTATTATAAAATTAAAGGAGGTTCAAATGAACCTCCTTTTTTTATTGCACTAAAATTAAAGTAAACTACTGAATATATTCATTATCTAATATATCATCATTATTAGATCTATTTTCGAATAAATTGAGTAATATCATCTAATATATCATCATCATTATTAGATCTATTTTCGAATAAATTGAATAATATAGAAAACATTATGACTAAAGAAGATATTCCAGCAGTGTAATAACTAGCGAAAATAACATCATCAAAGCTTTTAAATATTAACTGATATAATACAGTACATAATCCCATAACCATTAAGAAAATTAGTAAACCTACTAATAAAGTTCCTAGAATTTTTCTAATCATCTTTTTCATTTTTCTCATCATTTACTGAGTCTAATAGCTTAACATATAATTCATAATCTATTTGAACAGTTAAAAAGCCTTGTGCATAGTTGCTAAACTCAGACCATTCAACATGGAAGTCTTTATCAAATACATCAAGTTCTCCTTTATTTGCTAAATATAAGTTTTCAGCGTGTTCTTTTTTAACTATTATTGTAACTTTCATATCTATTTAAGTTTTTCAAGCTCTTTTTCTACATCAATTCCTTCGTCAGTAAGTTCTTTTGACATTTGTTTATAAAGATCTTCAAGTTCTTTATAATTATCCTTTTCTTTCATCATTTGCTTCTTATGTACTTTTCTATCAGTATATACATCAGTAAGCATCTGTTTTGTCACAGATTTTTCATTCTTGAACACCGTTTGCTTAACTACATTATTATCATCATCTTTAATTGATAGGATAATATCTTCGTCATCTATGATCAATTTTTGATTATTAAATACACAATATTTATCATCAATTTTAATCCCTTTGTAACTTTCAGGTGCAATGTTAAATTGTCTCATTGTCATTGGATATAGAGATGCGAAATCGTAACATGCTACCCATTTATGCATACCAACTGCTGGATCTTTTACCCAACCACCTTTAATGCTTTCAAGATTTTCTGAAGAATAATCGTTTACTAACACTATTCCCATTTTTTCACGGAAAGGCTGTCTTAATACACCTTCAGTTACTGCTATTGTTGAATAAGCATCATTCATTCTTATTCTAGCCAAAGATGAGATACCTAACATTACATCAATATAACGTCTTTCTTCATGTATTAATTGCACTAGTATTGTATCTATTATGTTATATAACATGAATCTGTAGTAATCTTTCTCATACAGTGTTTTAAGTGTACCTGGATAAGTTAGTTTGGGAAGACCTACAACTTTACTTGCAACAAAATCAAGTTTGTTTGATTCTTTTACCTTTACTGATGTGTCCCATTTTGAATATAGATCCATATAATCGACAATCATTCTATGTTTAGGCATTCTTTCATGTGGTCTCTTACGAGTAGCAACTAATCTTTTAGTGTATGATACTATTGTAGGATCAATTCCTAATCTTTCTGCTCTATTAATAAGATAAACCCAGTCATAGTTTATGAAGTTCCAACCAGTTAAAACTGCCATCTTAGGAATATATGTATGAAAAAGATCATACATCATATCATATTCACTCTCATATTGTAGATATTTAACTTTATAATTTTTCTTATAAGGTTTAAAGTATTCTTTCATATCTACTTCCATTTGAGCTAGTTCTTCATCAGATATATCTTTTAATCCCATTAATAGAACTTCTTCTTTAAGAACAGTTGCTACTGAAAGTACCCTGGTTTTAGCTTCATATTGAGAAGGAAAACCATCAACAATTTCAGTCTCAATATCCATGAAATATATTTCAGGTTCAACGAATTTGAATATTTCTTGTTGTTTAATAGGATCTAATCTATCAATAAATTCATAGATACTATATCTCTTAGGAATTTCACAATTGACTATTTTAACAGGCTTGCTATCCCAAGTTCTTAAATCATCAACTTTACCAGGATCACCAGGGTGACATATTTCAAATGCCTTTGGTTTATTCCAGGTAAATGTCTCCATTTGTATTCTTCCTTTGTCGTTAAGGTATGATAAAATAAGTTTACCGTTACCTCCCATTCTTCTATATTCGTAGTCTATTAGCATATTTTAAAACATTACGTCATAGTATTCTATAACTGTACTTTCTTTTTGTTTTTCTTCTTTATCTTCTTTAAAATTATCTGAAAAGTTCTCATATTCTGTACTAAAAACAAGTTCTTTTCTTTTTAATAATCTTTCTTCATAATATCTACTCTTTCTAAATAAAGTTCTAATATAATTCACGTCATCTCTTTTGTGTACATCACTTATATTAACAAGTAGACATAATACTTTTTTATCGATTTCTGTTTCATATTCTTCAAGCTCTTCTGATTGATCTCCTGTTTTACCAACTTTATCGTAATTAGTAAACATCAAATCTAATTTTTCACCTGAAGGTAGATGAGACATTTGAACTATAGTACCTTGTTCTAGGTCATATTCTTCTTTAGCATATAATCTTATCCAATAATACTCTAATTGATCTTCAATTATTTTATGTTCAATGTTTTCTCTGAAATCTTTTAAGATCTCATCTTCACTATATTTGTTTTCTTCTGACATATTAATTCTTATTTTTTCCTCTTATTAAACAGTCATCGGTCTCAAAAAGAGATATTTTTTTCTTTTCAAAGACTTCCATTTTTCCATCAATTTTGCTTTCTAAGCAAATTTGATCTTTATTTTCGTAAACAACTTTGTATCGATTTGATCCATTCGTAGTTACTATTTTGTTGATTTTCTTTTTCATTTTAATATCCTCTTTTTTGTCTGTTTCTATTCTCTTCGTTCTTTGAAAAGTAATAGTTGAATAACTCTTCTGGAGTCATTCCAACTGCTAACATCATATTAAACAAAAAATGTTGTATATCTATTAGTTCCATTTTAAGTTCTTTAAGATCGTTTTCAGACATATCATTAAAATTTTTAGATGGTGCTTCTTTATGATCACCTTTCCAAGGTTTCCAAACAGCGTTTCCAATACCATCATCAATACCACCAAGTGCATCGAATGTTTCTCTTAATTCATCTTGAATAGCATGATAGTTCCAGTCAAAAAACTTTCTCATGTCTTCCAGCGATCCTTCTCTCAACTTCTTGAAATCATATCCATATACATTTTCTTGTATATCTTTTTGTAAATTATAAAGATCAGCTAATGTAGTTTTAGAAGTTGAATATACATCTTCAACTTGTAACTGTGCGCATTTATTATCAGTGTTTGCCATAAATCTATTTGTTTTTGTTTATATTATGAATAATTTGAAAAGTTTTTAAAAATGAAAAAAGGAGGTCCTTTTGGAACCTCCTATTCATAAGCAATGAATGAAAAATTATGCTTTTTGGGCACTATTTTCATCTGACTGCTGTTCTTGGTTAGCTTGCTCTGGAGCATCTAAACCTTGAACCCAGTTATTTATATCTTCACCTGCTCTTTTAGATGCGATATCTAATTCGTTGTAATACTTATTAACCTTACCAATTGCAGTCATGATGTTTCTGTATGCGTAAGCTTCAGCGTGTAATCCTTTAACTTTAAATCCACCATTCTCAAATAAGTGGTGTATTAATACAGTTTCATTACATGTAATTTTGATAGGTTCATCATTCTTTCTATAAGCTTCTGCTCTTTGAAAGAAATCTTCTTTTAAAAGAACTCCCATAAATACTGATTCGTGATCGTATTCACACTTATTAGTGATATACTTTTTCATTAATCTATATTCTTCATCATTGATGTGGAATAAAAATCCAATATTGTTAATGTGATCAGAAAGTTCTTTCCATAATCCCTGTGCTTCACCATAAAGCTTAGTTTTATTTTCATCGTCTTTCTTACCTGCTTCCTTATTTTCTTTTAAGAAAGTTTCGATCTTATTAAGAATCTCATCTGATTTTTCAGCATCTTCTTTTAAGATTACTTCTTCTTCATTTCTTTCGTTAAGATCTTCCTGTGTTACTTCTTCTACTTTTGAATCTATTTTCATTTTATTAATTTTTAATTTTTTATGCTGTTGCTTCCATATCTTTCTTTTGGCTTTGAACCTCTGATTCAAGATTATGTGCTCTAAGTATTTTTTCAAAACCATGTTTTTTAACCAAAGGTAAAGAAACTGAAAATTTAGGTTTTGTTATTTTAATTTTACCATTAGATAAATTAACTTCAATACCATTAATAGCTTCTTCGAATTGAATATTAATAGCTTCATCATCCATTCTAGCTAAAAGATCTTCATTAATAACTACCATTATCTCTTTTCCATTTAGTAGATAAGAATGTATATCAGAAATCTTTTTAATTTCAATCAATTTTTTAAGTTTAACACTTCCAATATAAGCTATTTTCAACTTAAATGGAATGCTTTTTTCTTCTAAAATTGATTTGAAAAGATCAACAGTGTCTTCTCCCAATTCGTAAAATTTTTCTTCTTCATCGCTTATAAAATCTTTCATAACTTCTTTTAATTTTTATTTCTTTTTATATAACACTAAAAAGAAAAAGTTTTTCTAAAATATTATAAGTGCTAAAATAGCTAGAATTATTGTTAATAAAGAGAATATAATCATTCTATTAGCTCTTTTTTTAGAATTAAAAAGACTAAATCCAAACTCAACTTTCCAATTAAAGTCGTCTAATCTTTTAATCTTTCTAATAGCTACAAATTCTTGCATACCGAATTTTCTAAAAAAAGAATCAACTGACTTTATATACTCATTAATAGCAGGCTTTGCTACATTTTCATTCTCAGCATAATATTTGTTGACAGTATCAGGGTCTAAATTAACTACTGTATATAAAAAATTTGTGTAATCTCTTCTCAGTCTGAATTTAGACTCAAGAATTGCTTCTTTATCTCTTATAAATTTCTTATAAGCTTTGTATAATCTGTACTTTTTAAACACAACTTAGTCTTTTTTATTTATATAACTTTAGTTGTAAAAAGTTTTTAATGAGATATTTTAGTATCAGAACCGCCTGATGATTTAATGTCTAACATTTCATCAGTGTTAGTTGCTATTTTACTTACTGTTTGATTAAGAGAAATTAATTCAGCTTTTATACTTCTTAATTCTTGAGTTTGTCTTTTAGCTTCTACAGTTTGAGGATCTTTTTGCATTCCACCTCCCATACCAAAAAATGATCCTAATCCGCTAAAGAATCCACCATCATCTTTTTTCCTACTTGCAGCGCTTTCATCGGCAGCTTTACCAGACATTTCATACATTTTAGCAATATCTTCAGGATTAAGTTTACCAAGAACATTCTCTAAATTATCAGCATCAACAGCAGAAAGAGCCATCATACTCATACTAACACCTTTAATAATATCTATTGCTTCGTAAGACATACTAGACATACTTTTAGAAACTCTAGTAGCAGCATCAGCAAATCTAACGAATGCATCAGCTAAAGCATTTATACCTTTTGAAGCTGTTATGAAAGGATCACTTGTTCCTGACGCCATGTTAGATAATATTTTACCAGTATCTATATAACCTCTTGCTATAAGTTTCATTAAATCAATAATGCTTTCAGGAGTACTTAGCCATCCACCTGCGTCATCTATATGTTCTCCAATTTTAGCAAATGATTCATACATTGCTTCAATAGCTTCCATCCATTTTTTAGATGGACCTTTAGTGAAAACATCGGCACTTCCACTTAATACTGTTCCAACATCAACCATAGCCCTAGCAACATCAGTTAATAATTGGTTACTGCTTTTACCTGAGAAGAAAGACATTACTTCTCCTAATGCTAAATTTTGTATTGCTTCTGAAAATGCTAGTATACTACCTCCTACTCCTTCTGCCCATTCTTTAGATGGTCCTTTTTTAAACACAGCAGCCTTCTTATTTAAGTACCAAGCGATATTAACCATTGTATCAACTACTCTGTACAATACTTCAAATTTTTCTCCCAAAGAATCTCCTCCGAAGAAATCAGACATGCTATCCCACATAGATTTTTCATTTGCCATGTTAAGAGCTTCCATAAATTTAGTAATTGCAATACCTACTCCTTCTGCCCATTCTTTAGGTGGAGCTTTTTTAGGATCAAATACGCCAGCACCTGTTATTTCTCCAAGATATTTAGCAATACCAACCATTGCAAAAATAGCATATTTCAAATTCTGTACTTTTTCTTCGATGGTTGTTCCTCCGCCTCCCCACCATGACCAATCGTCGGGTTGAGCCATAGCAAGAGCTTTCATGAAAGATGTAAGTGAATAACCAACAGCATATGCCCAGTCTGCAGTAGGACCTTTGTCATAAGATCCTTGTGCTAGTATTTGAGAAAGATCAACAATTGTCCAGGCTATCTTTTTCAATAGCTTTCTACCTTCTTCCATCGGATCAGGACCTCCAAACATCGTAATGATACCAATTGACATCGCAAAGAATCCTAGAATTAACATCATAGGTGCGAAAACTGTAAATAATAATACTGTTGCAGCAGCCCATTTAACCATCTCTCCGCTATATGAATAATCTCCTTCTGCTAAAATATTAGATATATCAACAATAGTTTTAGCAATTAAATGCATTACACCAACACCAAGCATAACTATAGGTAATAACAATCCTATAAAACCTAACATTAAAGTAAGAGGTCCAAATATTGCAAAAACTGTTCCCACTCCTACGGCCCATCCTAATCCAGGGAAATTTTCATATGTACCTTCATTTAATATTAAAGATGAAGCCATTATAGCTGCTGATACAACAACCAACATCAATGATCCTATTAACACCATTGGTACTAGTGCTGGTATACCTAATAATAATATAGCAGGCGCTAACATTAAAACTGAAAGCCCTACACCTAAAGCCCAATCTATAGATGGGAAATTGTCATAATTACCAACAGATAATATCCAAGATGAGATCATAATAGCAGCTGAAATAACAACTAACATTAAAGAACCTTGTATTGATGATTTCACACTTAACAATTTATTAATAACAAATAAAGTTATTGCCATCACTATTGCAACTATTCCTATTGCAATTGAAGCAACAACAACATCCCAAAATGGTATTGGCACAACATATTGTAATATCCAAGATGAAATCATAATAGCTGCTGAAATAACAACCATGACTAAACCGAGAAGTAAAACTTCTTTTAACCCTGCATCTTCCAACGCATCTAACATAAAGGCTACTCCTATTGAAACAACAGTAAATATAAATCCTATTGCCATTGCTGTAAATAGAATCTCAGGTTTTAGTTTAGCAGCATATGATAATATATGGCTAGATAACATCATAGCTGTAGATATAATTATCAACATGAAACCAGTTGTCACAACAGTGTTGTAATCTAATTCACCCATGTCCGCTATCTGTGCAAAAGCATGAGCTATTAAAGGTAAAGCAATACTCAATGCTATAACAGAAGCAAAATCAACTTTACCTATCAATTTAAAAGCAGCACCAATTGCTAAAACTGCTCCAGCTATTAATATTATAGTTTTGACTCCATCGACCATAGATTCTTTTTTATCTTGATCTTCTATCTTGTCAAAAATTCCTTTCTTTTCTTTCTTCTTAAGAGCTTTAACAGTCTTTAATATTTCATCAGATTTGGCGTTAGTTGCTTTAACATCCTGTCTTATTTCAGCTACATCTTCTGCTATAGCTTCTATTATTTTAAACTGTTCAGAAGAGCCAGTAAAAAAATCCTCAAGCGTATCAGCCCCACCACTACCGGAATTTTCTTCCTTAGCTTTTAACGTTTGAACTAATTGGTCCAACGCGAAGGTGAAACTATTTAAAGCTTCGATATATTCTTTACTAGTACCTGCCATTACTCTTCGCTAAAAAGTTTATTCTTAAGGTAATCAATCTTTCTTTTAATCTCTTTTTCAGAATCTTCTAGCTCATCTTTAAGATCTCTATTTTCATCTTCTATTTTATTGATTTCCTCTGTTATACTATCTATTTTTTCTTGCTTCTTCTCTATCTCTTCTTTTGAAGCATCTTCACTTTTCAAAGTTTTTATTTCACCTTCAATAGTCTTCATTCTCTCATTAAGATCTTCAACTCTTTTCTTTTTCTTTAGAATTGACCAATATTGTAAAAGAAGTCTATTAGTTTCAATAATCTTATTTAATTTTCTATCTGCTCCATCTGAGAAATCATAGGTTTTGATTAAAGATTCTAGCTTTGATTTCTTATTATTAAACTCTTTAATTTCAGTGTTTAATTTATTAATTTGAGTATCATAATAATGGTCTTTAGGATTATCTTCTTTTTCCTCGTTTATAAAATCTAAATACTTCTTTAAAATCATTTATCTATATTAAATTTTTTTAGCCCTCTAGAAGACATCATTAAATTTTTAATCTCTCCACTTTGTTTATTTATAAAATCTTTTGGCCATTTTACAGTTGATATTTTAGATTTATCTTTTCTTAGAACATATTCTAAAAGCTCTTCCCAATAATTAATATATCTTGGCTCATCAAGCTTTTTATAAAATTTTTCCCATTTATAGTTATTAAGTGCTACATTAGGATCTAAACCTTTATCTCTTATTTCTTTATTAATCTTTTCATAATCTGGTTTAGTGTTATTGATATATCTTGAATCTAAAATAAAATCAGTTTCTATATCAGACGGTCCATCAGATCCATGCCAATCATTATCTGGTTCATTTTGTGGAAATCCATTATAAGATTCTAAGTTATCAGTTCCAGTTAAAGATAAAAGCCTTTTAACGTAAACTGGTCCTCCTTCTAAGCTTGTGAGATGCTTTTCTTTATTAAGTTTGAATGTACCCTTAACTTTCTTAACCATTCCCTTTATAGAAGTTAATCTATTTTCATTAAAAATTACATCACCTCCAACATACTTTGGAAAATATTCTAAATCAGTTATCTTAGTATGTTCTATCTTAAGATTTCCTCCTATATACTCTGGTATTCCTTTTAAAGTTGTTAATTTAGGACAAAAAAATATGTGTAAATTCCCTTCTATTTGTTTAGGTAAACCTTCTAAAGAAGTCAACTCTTCAATATTAGAAAGCTCTACATGTTTAACGTGCTTAGTAAAGTGATCTAAATTCTTTATATTCTCAGCGAATATTGATACTTTTCTAGCTTTATTAGGCATACCTTCTAAAGAAATTAGTTTATCTGAAGATAAGTCAATTTCGTCAACTTCATTAAATTTAACTTTAAGCTTACCATCTTCTCCTATAATTTTAAAAGTTGTAATACCTATACCATATTTTCTTGGACATGACCATATCTGTTTACCGTCAGAAGTTTCACCTTCAACCCAACATCCTCGGTCATCTTTTAAGAATTCTTCCATTGACATTTCAGACTGAGACTTATTTAACTCGTTAATACGTTCAGTGTAACTTTTCATCTCTATTAAAATTTATTAGAATTAAAATATTGACTAATGCTTCTATAACCTGTGCTATTGAAGTTGTATTTCTTTTCCAAATATTTTTTATCTATCTCAGCAACTTTATCATCATTACCATAAAGAGCTCTAGATTTCTCAAGCTTATTTATAACAACACTTTCATTAAGAGACTCGTTATCTTGTTTTAATAACCTATCTGGAGTTATGGTTAAACCTGGGTTGAATATTTTCATGACATACGTTCCACCGGAAGATATATCTTTTTTATTCAAAACTCCCCAATAATAATGACTATCTTTTCTCCAAAAATCTGAATCTTCAAAAGAAAGATCTGAGTTGTTAATTTTTCCTCCTCCTGTAGTAGGAGCATTATCGAAAACATCAGGGTTAAAACTCATTACACCTAATACCATTCCATTAATGTATGTTCTTGTTGGAACAAAAAATATAGATACATCATTACCTGAACTTTGTTCTGTGTCAGTTCTTTCTTGATTAAATAAAAAGATATTACCAGTATCTATATCTAATTCCATTAAACCTCTTAATAAAGTATCTTGTTTTATAGTAACTTTTTCGTGTGTTTTAAAATGGAATGCATTAGCTTTCGATTTCTCACTCGATATCAATTCAACAGGAGTAGCAGATTTATCACTGCTAAACTTTTTTCTTACTTTACCCATTCCTCTATCTATATCAGAAAGTTCATCAAGAACGTTCTTTTCCACTCCCGGTTCAATTTCAAAATTATATTTAACAGGATCTACTGAAGCTAATGAATTATTAATATAAGATAAAAGCTTTTGTGGAATAATTGAACTTTTTCTTGATAATATTTTAAGAACCTTTTCTTCCCATAAGTTAAATAATCTCTTATTAGGTTTAAACATAGTTTCTCTTTTATTACCTCGATAAATAGTCTCTCCTTCACGATCCTCTTCCATGTAAATGTCTCTAGCTTTATTCATTATAGAAACTATTTTAAACATAGATTCGGTGCTTATTTTAGCTTTATCTTTTCCGCTTGTAACAACGTTCATTAAAGAAGCTTTGATTTCTTCTAGAGTTCTTTTAATTTCGTTTTTATCTCCAATTTTATCAGCAGCAGATTCTAAATTATATCCTGTTTTAGAATCAGCTTCAGACTCTGTTAAATCATTAGTTATTTCTTTTACTCTTGTTAGTAAAGATTCAATGACTTTCATCTTCGTTTGAGCTGTTTTTAAAGCTTTAGACTCTTCTTCATCTTTAGGATTTAATTCAGATATAACCTTACTAATAATATCCTCAGTTTGTAATAAATTTTTATGAATCTTGCCTATTGGAGTATTTTTACTCTTTTTAAGCATTTCAATAGTTTTATAAAGCTCATCATAAAGTTGCATTTCAAGATTTTTAAAATCAATTTCTTCACTTCTTTTTACATATTCTCCAGGTAAAGCATCAATTGCTTTCTCTAATCTTTTTGCGAGATTTTTTATAATGAAAGACTTAGCTCCAAATATGTCTTTAAACTTATCAACTAAATGACCATCAAGAGTGATAACTCTAAAAGCCCAATTGAAAAGTTTTCCAATCATAGTTTCGCTCCATTTAGCATTATTACTTTGAACTCCGGCTTCAGTTATTAAATCAACTTCAAGCTTTTCCATTAAAAATTGTTCTCTAGATTTAAGATTCTTCATTTTATTGTTTACTTTATTCTTATTACAACTTCACTGTATTTATAGTTAGTACTATTAATTAGCATTCCTTTATCAGTAAGCTCAAATTTTAATTTAGAAGAGCTTTCATAAATTCTATTACCTTTTAATCTAACCTCGAAATTTTTACCTGAAAGCATATCTTCATATCTTTCTTTCATAGTTTTAGGAGCTTTAGATTCTTCATTTTGATGAACTCTTTCATTAGATTTCTCTTTTTTCTCCTCTTCTTTCTTTTCTTCCTTAATAAAATTTTTCTCTTCTTCGATAGATTCTTTCACCTTTTCAGTCTTTTCTTCGTTAGATGGTTCAATATCCTCCTCGGCTTTTTTCTCCTCTTTAGAATCTTCTTTAGAATCTTCTTTCTTTTTAGACTTTTTAGAAGGCTTCTTTCTCCTCTTAGGACCTTCTTTCTCCTCTTCAACTTTTTCAAGTGATGAAGACGGTGAATCCGTTATCAATTCAGCTTTGTCAAGTTCTTTGTCTACCTTCTTATTCTCGTTAGACTCTTCGTTTAAATTATCATCAGACATAGTTAATCGATTTATTTTCTTTATATATTAAAAACATTAGGCTTAGAAAGGTATATAATAAATATGCAATACTTAATTGGTAGATTTAGAATAGGTGCCTCTGTAGGAGGAAAAATAAGTTGGGAGAAGAATTTAAAATTCTTTGATCAGTTAGTTAATCGAATGGAAGAAAACAGTTTATGTACAATAGTTGGTAAATTATTTGAATATGATACTAATCCATCTGCTGAAGATTTCATGTTAGCTTTTAACATTTTACTAAAGCTTCAAAGAAAATCTAGTGTTGAAATACACTCTGATGTGAATGAAAACTCATATACTTACAATATTGCTAAAATACTTGGTCTTAACATCAAAAGAGAATCTGATCTTTATAGAGAAGGTATAGAAACTAAAAAAGTAGGTAATATCTATTCAGTTGCATGTCCCTATTATTTAGAAGGAGAAAAAAGAAAAGCTAAATTCGGATATTTTAAAGGAGAAGGTAAAGATTTTAACTTCATCGAGAACGAAAATAGCTCAAAAGTCATAGAAGTTAAAATAACAAATGAAACTGACTTAAAAGAGCTAAAAAAAGTAACTGAGAGTAAAAAAGATGATGTCATTAACATTGAGCTTGATAAAAAAGTAATCAAAGATATGCAAGATGAAGATCATACAGACTTAGTCTTACTTTTAAACAAAGATAATGTTAAAGTTGAAAAAAGAAAAGAAACACTAGATCTATCCTCAACAGAAGATATTGACTTCACGCCAAACAAGAACTTTTACTTAAAACTTCTCGTATCAATAATAAAGGAAAAAGAAATTTCAGAATCTAAAAAGAAGGCTTATCTTAAAACGTTAAAAGAAATATCTTAAAATCTAAAATAAGTAACATCATCAAAAAAGATGAATTCTCCACTATTTATAGTTACATTAGTTTGTACATAAAGTCTATTATCTGTTCTTAATCGAAAACCAATGCTACCAATATATTCTAAAGAAGAATTATAATGACTAACTTTAACAAATGCGTCTTGTGACACGGGATGTGGAATAGACCCTATAATATCTCCTGGTACGTATGTTATGTTTGCTGCTGTGCGCCTAAATCCTCCTATGTATTTATATATTCTAGCACCATACACTTCTAATATTCTATGATCAACATCATCCCAATCACTACCAAGACTCAAAGCTACTGATTTTATCTCATATTGAAAATCAATGTTAACATCATTAGCATTTTCAGTTATTTGTATATTATCAGGAGATGTAGTTACAACACTTCTAAATTCCATGTCGTCATTACCGTCAAGTTGTTTAAATATATTAGCACCAGCACCAAGCTGTATACCACTTTGTATTGCTCCACTCGTACCGT
>Ga0102934_1001871_pt1 | contig 14769 bp, 12 predicted proteins | sample SalPonR2_A_D1_MG_FD_78175 | JGI IMG/M metagenome (GOLD analysis project Ga0102934, IMG submission 78175) | Salt pond soil microbial communities from South San Francisco under conditions of wetland restoration - Salt Pond MetaG R2_A_D1_MG | ecosystem: Environmental > Aquatic > Marine > Intertidal... | reverse complement strand
GATGGGAAGGGAAACTAATAGGAGAAAACAAAAGATGGGAAGAAGGCGGCGCAAAGTGTGTACGCTCCGGCCCATTGAAAGCACAGGGGCGGGGGGGGGGGGGGGGGGGAAGTTGTCCGGCGCCCTTCTCCTTCGCTTCCTCCCGCACGCCCTCCCTCCCTCCCTCCCTCCCTCCTCCCGCGTACCTGGACCTGGCCGTCTTCAACGCCTGACGCAACTCTGGACTGAAAGCCACCCACCCCATGTCCCGACAGGCATAAGGTACGTAGAAGAATCGAGTAATGTATCGACGGTGCACAAGGGGAATGAGGGCTGGGTCGTCGAGTCTATAATTGGCGCCCAACAGGCAGCTGGCATGTCGGTGTGACCGATCCGCGATGCATCCAGCCAGGGGGGGGGTAGATTGCTCTATTCTATTGCTCTTTCTGAGGTTGGTTCGGGGGATAGGGGCGAGGTCGGGAGGGGAGGAAGGCATGGAGCCTGCATTTGACGCGGGCACGGCCCCAAAACTGCAAGAAGGAGCCAGAAAGCCAGGCGAGGAAGTAGGATTATCATGCGTTAGTACATTTATCCTTGCGTCGTTGATAGTAGAGGGAAAGGATGCTGTAGGCAAGTAAGACAGGAGACGATGCACCTGGGACTGTCCGACCTCGCATGCCCACACAAAGGGGAATAGTGGAGTCAGCACAATGGGCTGGGTGCTATTTATCGCTGCACTGTCGGCCTTTGTGATTCTTATGCCAAAATGGCCGTATGGTGTGCTCTGTTGGTGCTCAGGGTGCCCATTGTCCGGCTTAACATGTTGAAGCTTCCGGTGGAGTGTGGCGTTGGGTGGTAAGAGGAGGGTCATCTCGGGCTAGACCAAAATGCCTGTGTCTGGTGATCGCACCCTCAACGAGTCAGACGTGGAAAGAATATAAGTCCCTAAAAGTACGCGTTAGTATCAGACTGATAGTGGCTGCTTTCTCGGGCATGTGGGCAGAAAATACAAATTACTATTATAGCCGTGTGAAGGGAGGGGGGAGGTTATACTTGGTCGATAACGGTCCATTCGTTTTAAGCAAAAAAAAAAATTTCAAAGACCCCATTCATTTTTCTCATCCTAGATCATTCTCATTTTAAGCCTGTTCAATTTTACCATTGTGCTGGTTTCGACGTCAGATTTAGACTGAACTTGTAAAAGGGCTGCGTTTTAAACACCCTTAGATGGATTTTATTCTGGAAAAATGAAGACATCTATCTGGAATTTCCTGTATGGCACGATTATCTTGAATTTAACTCTCTTTTGCGCTTTCTTACTATGAAAATTCGTCTCGAAGTCTGTTTTGTAAAAATTCTCACTCAGGACATGGTGCAAGTAAGTAATCTCCTAATACATTTCGCTGTGCTATTGGCCTTTGTGAGTAAGCAGGCCACTTTTGTGCTTGCCTATCCTTAAAAGGCTCCGACTAAATCCTGTTCAACGGGTGCCCAAATCTGCCTTCTCCTTCGTGCCTTGGAATTTCGCTTTTAGCTTATGGTCCGGAAACACTGGCCAGGCTCCGTGTGCTTGACGGTCGCGCCTTCATTACCCTTTGAAGATAAGATTTTTGCTGTTTCACAAAATGGTGCCATGTTGAGGATTCTTGTGCTGAAAGAAGCCTTCCTATAGGCTTGCCCCATGGGCCTGACTCGTCCTACTGTGCACATACTCTTGTTCCCTTCAGGTTTTTAGCTGGCGCTCCTGTGCCACTTACGCTTCTACTACCATTCATTTGACTCATTGATAGCGTTTTAAAAGGGTATAGAACTACAGGATGTTGTGTCCACTAATAACGAAAATGTGAAAATTTGCAGTACTACAGAAGACCTTATAAACTCATTAATGACAAACTTCCAAACTTCAAGCTCCTTCCCAGACAAGGAATCGAATCTTTAGCAATTTATTCTACAAGCGTAAGAACATGTTTGCTGTGCATTTGTCTTCCTCGTCAATTTTGAAGCTCTTTCTTAGCATATATTCTTCTCTTTATAAAGTACCTTTGAAATCGACCATTTCTTTACTTTCCTTCCCCGTAAATTTGCAGACCACAAATGAGACCCTTTCAAAGACGTTCCCTTGTAATCATCCATGCAATACCTATCTATAGTTTATTGTCAATTGAAAGAGAAAGTAAATTAACCAGATGGGCACAACCATGTACAAAGCAATATAGGGGCGCGATGAGGAGGTTAACAATCGCGACAACACACACCCTCTCCATCCTGCTTGTATGGTTGTGACGGCAGTACTATGTATTGATTACAGCAATACCAGTTGCTCAGGAGGCACAGGGTATTTTTGTCTTTAATTTTTCTTACAAAAGTTGCTTACCTCGGATAAACGTGACTGCATCCACCCCGCAAAAACCTCGCAAAAAATTGGATGGATGGATCGTATACCTGCGTGCATTTACCACTCACGACAGCCAAGAATAAAATTTGTTTTCACGAACAGAGGCAAGTATAGAATAAGTCACTTCACTCCCGGCTAGTAGGATGCTTTGACGGGTTTGCGGATGCCATATAATGGCATTTGTATCGTCGTCCTTGCCTCGTTTGCTTCCCCCCAAAAAATAGAGAGTGACGTTGTTCTTGCAGCGAGAGCGGCAATAAGGTCGACTTTCCTTTCCCATGCGAGAAATGCAGCGGCGTCCTGTAAATCAGGCAAATTATTCAGGCACAAGATTGAATGAAATATATGTGCGTACGATAGTATGACACAATTATCATAATTGTGGCTTTTCAGACAGACTCGCACTTCGCCCTAGTCCATATCATGATACCCTAGCCACTATCAACTGCTTTCTAATACTGCAGTATGAGTGCGCACCAAATTCCATCCTCTCATAACCGGTAAGAAAAATGTTTTTTCCTTCATTTTTATCACCGTCAGGGCTTAAATATGGGACCTCATCCTGGGTGGGATAGTGCCAGCACCTCTCCCCCGCTCTCAGTCGGCATCGGCTGGTCTATATGCCTGGGCTTTGGTGCCGTTTTCAGTCTATTTACGACCCTCCTGGTGTGGCTTGAAGGACGCTACAGTGGGACGAAACAATCCAGCGAACATTTCAACACGGCGGGAAGGACGGTCAAAACGGGCCTGATTGCTGCTGTGGTTTGTTCTCAATGGACATGGGCGGCGACCCTCCTCCAGAGCAGTAATGTGGCGTGGTTATACGGCGTCTCGGGACCTTTCTGGTACGGAGCTGGGGCTGCGGTCCAAATCCTCCTGTTCGGCATCCTTTCGATTGAAATCAAGCGGAAAGCCCCCCATGCGCACACGGTCTGTGAGATCATCCGGGCACGGTGGGGCCCGACGGCTCATAAAGTGTTTCTAAGCTTTTGTCTCCTGACGAACATGCTGGTCACCTCCATGCTCCTCTTGGGAGGCGCCGCGACGATCGAAGCCATGACCGGGCTCAACGTCTACGTGGCTGCGTTTTTGATTCCGTTGGGCATCATTGTCTATACCTTCGCGGACGGTCTCGCCGCGACGTTTCTCTCCAATTACCTCCACACCATTATCCTCCACGCAGTCCTTCTCGTCTTCATCGTCGCCGTCTACCTGTGCCCGCTTCCAGGGGGACGGAGCCAGCTCGGCTCTGTCTCCCAAGTCTACGACCGCCTGCTTCGTCTCAACACGTACACGGTGGAGGAATGTGCGGCGAGAAATTTCCTGGACGACACGGGCTCCGTCGCAGGCTGTGGGCCCGTGCCCGGCAACAAAGCCGGGAGCTCCTTGACCATGTTCAGCCAGGGGGGGATCATGTTCGCGGTCATCAATTTGGTGGGGAACTTCGGTACCGTCTTTGTCGACCAAGCCTATTGGCAAGCAGCCATTGCCGCCCGCCCCAGCGCGGCCGTGCGGGGGTACCTCTTGGGGGGATTGGCCTGGTTTGCCATCCCTTTTGCACTGGCCACCTCCTTAGGTCTAGCTTCGTTGGCCCTTGAACTCCCCTTAACGGCCGCCCAGGCGAACGCCGGCTTGGTCCCTGTGGCCTCGGCGGTCGAACTCTTGGGCACGGGGGGGGGGTGTTGATGCTGTTAATGGTCTTTATGGCCGTCACCTCGTGCGGTTCAGCCGAGCTGATCGCGGTCTCCTCCCTCTTGACTTACGACGTGTACAAAACCTACCTCCGACCGGGCGCGAGTGGGGCGGAGCTCCTGAAAGTCTCCCGGTGGTGTGTGGTCGTCTTTGGCTTGACCATGGGCGGTTTAGCTGCCCTGTTGGAGATCGCCGGGCTCGCCCTCGGCTACCTTTACCTCCTGATGGGCGTCCTGGTCGGTTCTGCTGTCTTTCCCATCGCCACCTCGTTGCTTTGGAGGAAGACCTCGGCGCATGGCGCCATGGCGGGGGCCGTCGGGGGAATGCTCATCGCCCTTGCTGCCTGGTTGGGCACTGCCGCGGCGTTTGCAGAGAAGGGAGGGCCGTTGTTGACCCTGGAGACGACGGGAGCTTCGGTCCCCATGTTGGTTGGCAATGTGACGGCGCTCCTGGTCTCTATGGGGGTCACCAGTGGGCACAGCCTGCTTTGGCCGGAGGATTGCGACTGGTCAACTACCCGGACTTTGCAGGAGATCGGGAGTGTGGCCGACACGCAGGCGGGGGAGGTGGCCCCGAGGGAGGGAGAGGAGGTGGCACCCCGGTTGCAAGCGGAAACGGAGGGGGAAATGGCAGTAGAAATGGACCCAAAACGATTGCGGGCCGCCAAGACCTTCGTGTTGAAGTGGGGTTGCTTCTTCTCCCTGCTTATGCTGGTCCTGTGGCCCTTGCTCTCCCTCCCTGCGGGGGCGCCCTTTTCGTTCTCTTACTTCAGTCTTTGGGTCTGGGTGGGGATTATCTGGGGGTTTCTATCCTCCATAATCATCACGGCGATGCCCCTGCGCGAAAGTAAGGCGGCCATCGAGCAGGTGCTGGTGGGAATATGGGCCGATTTGAGAAGGGTCGGGAAGGGAAAGGGGGGGGGGGAATGGAGGAGAAAAGGTGGAAATGAAAGAGAAGGAGGAGGCGAAAACACGGTGACGGAGGCTCCCACTGCACAGGTGACGCCTGGCGCATTGGTGTTGATTCAGCAGTAGACGAGTGATTATCAAAAGTGATGAATAGGAAGTGCTCCAAGGATGGAGGAGGAGGAAAATTGCAATTGAGTCAGGTGAAAAGAGAAGGAGAAATAGGTTTGTAGTTGAAGGAAAGAGGATGGAAAAGGGGAATGTAAGTGCTGAAAATGATGAATTTGGTGAGGTCGATAGGTGCAAACTGTTGCAAACTTGATCTACATGACCTAAGGTATGTGATACGCCTCCGATTCATAATAAGCAATAGCATTTTATCATACGCCACGAAAGGGTTAAATGACGTATCTGGCTGCGAAAGAGGATTGTAAAGACATGCTCGAAAGAAAATATAATGCTAAATGCTGATTTCGGACGCATCAAAGTAAGCGTTCCATGATATCGATTTACATACTTTACATCTCACATAGACGCCAAAACGTTATGTCATATGACTAAAGTAATCACTGCGCTCGTAGCAATGCGCTCAGCTTCAGCCTTTCAGATACTAGCTCAGGTAGGAGGTTGCGTTACGAGAACGAATAAATGTTTCGCAATGTGGGTGCCCTGGTAGTCCCCGTTACGGTCACACATAGCTGTTTATAACTCAACTCTGCCACACTATAGCATTACTCCGGCGTGTCTGATAAAAACGTAATAGCAGTCACGTGAAAAAGAGGATGAAAAAGGAAAAAAACCGTTGCTTCGGATTTCCGAGCAGGACAAGCGTGGCCGACGTGACAAGGCTCCCTGACATTGCTCAACCAAAACGGAGAAACTGTGAAGTATAATGTGCAAGCTACTTCTCCTTTGAAGTAATACGACACAATATCTTCTGATGCAGGGCAAAACTATGCTCATTAGAACAAAGTTAGCTTTCAAAGATGCTTTCATTCGGACCGCGAATTTGACCGCTAGCCTCCCCACACATGCACCCTTCGTTCTCCAATTTACAATAGCCACGGCGTGTATTCATGTCCTCCAACCGTTTCACACAGATAGTGCGTGTACGGTGGAAGTAAGACAACAGAGCCCCTTGAATGCGCTGTGGGGAACTGTACAAGGAAATTTTTTTCAGGCCTGAAGGCTGCCGAGGAGGGGACCAAAGGCTTGAAAGAGGTGCAAGAACCTTACATCGAGCACCTGCACTAGCAGTAGCAATCATAGCAGTGGCCGTTTTGCATTTGACATTTCGTCGCTCCTTCTCCTCCGATTTTCCTCGAGTTGCGTGCACTGCAGCCAGCGCTTCGACCTACTACCCTTCCTTCGCCCAACACCGTCGTCTGTGCCTCTCTCGCCATCAACCTGCCCCCAACACGCCGTTGCGATATAAAAATAAAATTCAGGTCGTAACACCAACAGGTGGCATCATCGCTGCGCCCTTTCGATCGATCTCTGCTGTGCACTTTTCCCCCTCGTCTTGTCCTATCCCCGCCGCGTCCCTCGGCGCCGTGTCCATGGCACCCAAACGCAAATTGGCCTCAACACGATTGAACTTGGAAGAAAGAGAATACAGCGCAAAGGGATGGATGGACCTGGACGTCCCTCCGCACGAGCTGCGCCCAGAATTCTCCCTGACGATGGGTCAGTGTTTCAATTGGCGCCGTCAAGGTATGTGGGAGGTGGGGGGAAGGTCTGAAGAAAATGCACGAGCCAGTATATACGAGCGGGCCGTTAGCCATGTGCGCACCATGTCCTTGTGTACGTGTGCATCTATTGAAGTCCTTCCTGCGGTCACGATCTGTTCACGATCCAACCTCACGTTCAGGGTTGGAAACGCAGGCCAAGGTGGCCGTGGGGGAAGGGGAGGAAGGAGGGCGGGAAGAAGAGGGGGACAAGAAAGAGGAGGGAGGGGGCTGCGACAAAGTGTGGATCGGAGTCTTGGACCGTCACGTTCTGGAAATACGACAGACTCCCACAACCACGCTGGTGCGACGTGTAGGCGCCAGCGTGGACGGGGGTAGGGTGGAAGGCGGGAGGGAGGGCGAGGTGGAGGACAAGGTTCTCATGGCGCGTTTGCAGGATTATTTCCAAGTGAATGTGAGTGGACCAGAGGCACGCAAGGGGGGGAGAGAATAGAAAAGCCGCAGAGCGGGAGAACAACAGTGGGGGTTCAGCTCGCTCCTTCGGTCGGGTTAGGTTAGGGTTAGGGTTAGGGTTAGGGTTAGGGTTAGGGTTAGGATTAGGGTTAGGATTAGGGTGAGGTTGAGGGTGAGGTTTAAAATGCCTTGGGATAAGCCTCCCTCTCCTCCCCTTTCTTTCACTCGGTCACCCACCCCTTCCATGCGCCCGCCACTCCTTTCTCTTCCCTCTGCTTTCCTTCCCACCTTCCCTCTTCGACCCCTCAGCTCCCTGCAGGGCTGCCCATTTGACCCCCGAGTCTCATCCTTTCCCGCCCCTCCTCCCTGCTTCCTGCCTCGTTTCCTCCCTTTTCCACCATTTTTCCGTGGCAATTTTGGGCGATAGACTTCCCTCCTTCCTCTATATCATTGTTGGGCTGAGGGAGACGCTCGGATGAAGACGGTAGCGGAGCATTTGCCGGGCGTGCGTGTCTTGCGGTACTGTCCTCCTCCCCTCCCTCCCTCCCGCCTTCCCGCCCTCCTTCGACCCCCCCTTCTTTCATCTCCCTCATTGCATTTCTTTTCCAATTTCTTCTCACTCTCGTTCTTTCTATTTCGCCGATTACTTTGCCTTTTCCTCCACCCCTCACTCCTCTCCATCCTTTCCCTCCTCATCCTCACAGACAAGACCCGGTCGAATGCCTTTTCTCCTTCATCTGCTCCTCCAACAACAACATACCTCGCATCACCCTGATGCTGGATCGGCTCAGGAAAACATACGGAGAACCTCTGGTAGGCCCCCCCTCCCTCCCTCTTTCCCTCCCTCCCTCCCTCCCTCAATTCCTCCCTCTTTCCCTTCCTTCTTTCCTCCCTTGCCTGGTCTCCTTTTTTCTGCGTTTTGCTCCCTTCTTTTTGCATGATCCACTTGTATTCCCCCTCATTATACCCTTCCTGTACCTGGTAACTCTTCGTCTTCCCTCCTTCCTTGGTTACCTCCCTTGGCCTCTCCCTATGCTGCAATGGCACCGTCGGGCCCTCCTTCCCTGCTTCCCTACCTCTCTTCCACTTTGCGTTCGTCATCAGGGGAAAGGATATCATGCCTTCCCTCCCCTCTCCTCCCTCGCCTCCGCCTCTGAGGAGGAGCTTCGTGGCCTCGGTCTTGGCTACCGGGCTCGCTTTATCAAGGTTTGCTTCCCATTTATTTTGGGACTAGGGGTATCCTTCCCTTTCTTTTTTCTTCTTGCGTTGTCTCGGATGTTCCCTCCTCCCTCCCTCTCTCCCTCCCTCCCTCCCTTCTTTCAAAGGGACATCTTTCCTCCCTTCCTCCCTCCCTCCCTCCCTTCCTCGATGCAGTTAACGGCATCTCAACTTTTGGACCTTGGTGGAAGGGAGTGGCTGATGTCCCTCCGGGAGAAATCTCGCGAGGAAGCACAGGTGCCTTTCTCCCTCCTGCCTCTTTCTCTCCCTCCCTCCCTCCTCCTTGTCCATTCCCTCTGCACACTCCCTCCTCCCCTCCCTTCCTTCCCCCTGCTTCTCTCCCTCCTTCATGCCTCTCTCTCTCCCTCCAACCTCTTTGTCCATTCCCTCTGCACACTTCCTCTCGCATTCCCTTCCTCCCCCCTCCATTCCCGCCACCCTCTTCACTCCCCTTTCCTCTCTTTTCTTGCGTTTCCCCGTCTGCTTCCCTTCCCCATTTCCCCTTCCTTCGCGTCTTTCTCCCCTCCTTTCTTCCCTTTCTTCCAGCAAGCACTCTGCGCCTTCCCAGGCGTAGGGAGGAAAGTTGCCGACTGTGTGGCTCTTTTTTCCTTGGACCAACACGGTGCCATACCGGTGGATGTGCACGTGAGAAGGAAAAGGGAGGGAGGGAGGGCGGGCGGGAGGGAGGGAGGAGGGGAAAATGAGGGAGGGAAGGAGGGCAAGTGGATGATTGGGACCTGGTAGTGCATGGTGTTCGCATGGGGTCGACTTAACAAGTGAGGCGGTTAAGGCAATGACAGGGCAAAGAGAGAAATGAAGGAGGGGCTTTTGCCATTCTCCTTCCACTCCATCCACCTGTCACTCACACGCCCCTGCTCGACACGTGCCCGGAACTCATTGATCTTTTCACCTCTTCCTCTTTCCCTCCTTCCCTTCCTTCTTCTCTGTGCATACCAGGTGTGGCGTATCGCCTGTCGAGACTACTCTCCCGTCCTCAAAGAACACAAAAGCTTGACGCCCGCTGTCTACGAAGCCGTCGGGGACATTTTTCGGAACAAATTCGGGTCGCATGCGGGCTGGTGCGTGTGCTTAACTAAGCCTAAGCTCAACCCTAACCCCCAATACACATCTCTTCTCTTTTTTCCCGTCGTTCCTTTCCTCCTTTGCTTATGTTGTTTCCGGTTCGGGTCAAAATCGATTCCTTTTCCTCGCATATGTACCGCGAAAATTTCTTGATCTTGCAATTTCTACCTCTCACTTTCCCTTCGACTACGAGAAAATTTAACAACAACTCTTATCCTATTTTCAACCTTTGCGTTGCACTCCTTTTCTACTGCCTTCCTCTGATTGCGCTTCACAGGGCACATTCCCTTCTATTTGCAGCCGAATTGCCCGATTACAGAGCACGTCTTCCCCTCTTTCTTCAAAACGAAATGCTTGCATTTAAAAAAGAAGAAGGGATTGAGAAAGCCTTGAAAAGGGAAGCGCAAAAGGCGAAGAGGAAAGAAAAAGCGGAAAAAGGAGAGGAAGAACGGGCCACAGTAATTATTGAGAAGACGACGGAGGAAACCATCAAGGATGAAATCTTGCGAACAGAGGAAAGAATAGTAAAATTGGAAGAAGAAGAAGGCAAAGTATTACGGGACGTAAAAACAAAGGCTATGAGCAAGCGTACGAAAAGACAGAAAGTAAGTATTAGCGAGGAGAAGAACAGCTGTGCTAGAACAAGTATGGAAGCACAAGGAGGTGGTAAGCATGTCAAAAAAGAGGAAAAGGATTCATGATGACCTTCATATGCTTTGTAGAACTCAGAATTGTGAGAAACATCGATTGTTAGACGACTGTGTATTCATTATAAAACTGCGGCAAAGAGCCTTTTATGGCAACACGGAGAGGAGCACATATTTTCTTATTCTTAACTTCAAAGTGATAGTTTGCCCAAAGGATACCAAATATTAGTCAATAGAAACCTTCGAGTTTCCCAGCAAAGTCTGTTGTCTAGTCTCCTCCCTGTCGATGCTTTCGCGACTGAATTTCTCAACGGTTTTTCGAAATTCAAATTGCTTTCAACCGACATGGGAAGCTGCCGCACGCTTCGACGTCGTGGGGACAAAGGCCGTGGTCTGACACAAACACTTTCGCAGTACTTATAGAAACACGCTGATCATTCATTTCCGGTACATCAAAAGTCTGTGCTGTGCACAATATTGTCCCGGAGGAAGCATGGATATAAAAAACTGCTGACTTGTCAGCTCACTGTGCACGGATGATTTCACACGATTTTCCAATGACATCAAGTCTTTCAGCGTCCACGATATCACATGACGTTTATATCAAAGTCTAAAATTTAATTCAGGACTGAAAATGCCAAATTGTCCGATTGGATGCTGATTTGTGGCTTCTCATGTGCCCAGTTCTTCCTTTTCGACGTATTCCTTTCCATCACACCAGGCATATAGGTGCGGGCATGTCAGACCCGGATACTCCTCATCAGCTACATATTTTCTCTTCCAAGGTACTCTCTTCCTCAACCTCATTTGATGCGAAGAGGTTAACGGGTGAGGATAGGCGAACAAATTGCACACTGCCAGAGGGAGACGGAGGGACAGGCTGTCATCGTGTAACGCACCGCAGCGTCATCATCGGTGCGGGGCAACTTTATACGGCGCCGGAGGCGAACTCTTTGCAATCCTCGACATTCCATGGTATCCACGGTCGGTATTTCGACAACGACGATGAGGAAAGTAGCGGTTCCACGGTTCACGGTGCCAGCACGATCTCCGTCCTCCCTTTTCCATCACCCTCTCCCTCTTCACATCCTGCGGATAAGCACACATCGAATAGCCCTACCGCTGTGCAGGCATGGTCTTCACCGCCAGGATCTCCTACAGACACCTCGTTGGCTTCCCCTCCCTTCGTTCCCTCCCCTGAAAGCTTGCCACGAAGCAAACAGCACCGTTTCACCACCGTCGCGACAGCTGCTCTCGTAACCGCCGGGCTCTCCCGGACGAGTACAAAGCCGACAGGAAGCACGAGCACGCGGGAAGACCGGGCCTTTCATCGGCAAAGCAGTCGGCGCGGTCGGTGGATCCCGAGTGTGGTGGAGATCAGCAATGCGGTGGCCGCTTTGGCCAATCGCAACGACCGATTCCGACGGGCCCGGAGCCAGGTGGAGGGAGGGGGGGAGGGAGGGAGGGAGGGAAGCGGAGGGGCGGAAAGAAGAAGGGACAGGGGCTTGGGGGCGCCGAGATTGGCGCGAATGACGACAGGCAGTGTAGAAGGGGAAGGTCTTGGGCACCGAGGGTCTTTGCGTTACACCGATAAGTCTACAGAGGGCGGGAATGCCCCCATGTGGCAAATCAGGAGGAAGCCATTACATGACGCCTGGCGGCTCACCCCGTCGGAGCTGAAGCTTTTCTTGAAACAAGGGATGCATGCAACCTCCCAAAACAATGGGGGCCGGGGTGGGGAGGGGCGAGGAAGAGGAGGAAGCTCGGAAGGGGGAAGGAGCTGGTGGGGAAGGCTGTTCAAGACCGACGGGGGAGGTCCTTCGTGCTGCACCCATCCTGATATTAACGCCATCGATGTGAGCGGCTCCACGCCGCTGATGAATTTCGCAGAGAAGGGAGCCGTACTTCAAGGTAGTTCGTAGTCCCTTTCCCTCTTTCCTCCCTCTTCCCCTCCCTCCCTCCTTCCCTCCTTCCCTCCTTCCACAATCTGGAAAGCTACCTTACGTTCTTCTTGTTCTCTCCTGCCCATTTGGTTATTTTATCGCCCCCTGGCGAAGGGCAATCAATGGGGATCCCCTGTGTTCTTCGCACCCGTACTCTGTCTGTATTCTGCGCCTCGCGCTGAGAAACCTGCATCCTTCCTGGGCGCTCATCTGCTTTCCCTATTTTTCACGGTTCTCAGTGTCTGTTTTCTCCGGTACACCGTCCCCCTATCTCTCATGCATGCAGTGCAAACTGCTCGATCATTCTTGCATCTTCACCCGCCCGGTCCCCAAGACCTTCTCATCCAAACTACCCGGACTTGAAGAATGTTTCAATCCTCACGTGCTCTCAAATTTTTACTCTTGTCTTTTTGTCCGCCCGCATATAGCCTTGCTCCTTCTCGACTATGGTGCCGATATCCAAATGGCGGATTTTCAAGGGGGAAACGCGCTCAGCCGGGCGTGTGCCGCTGGCAGGACGGACGTGGTCGTAAGCTTACATCAATGGGTGCACAAAAACGACGCTGACGCCGAGATGAACCTCTTGCGGTGGGCAGCCGAGGAGTCAGACCAAGCAGGGGTGTGGGAAATTTTATTGGGGCAAGGCCTTGTCGACGTGGACCGAATCATCGAGGAATCGAACCGACACACGGCTCTGCACACAGCTGCTATGCACGACAACCTCCTCCTTGTCGAAATTTTGCTTGCCCACGGGGCTGATTTGACCCTAACCGACGTCAATCAGAACACCCCGTTGCACCTCTCTCTGTTGGAACGGAACCAGGACGTGAGTCGTATCCTGATTCGGGCCGGCGCCTTCTTGGACGTGCCCAACCGATCGAACAAGATTCCGTTGGATCTGTGCGCAGAGACGATGACGCTCTCAGGTAAAGAGCAGAGGTCGGGGAAGGAAGGAAATGGTCGTAGGAGGGAATGGGGGGAAGAGAAGCAAGAGAATTGGCATGGATTCGATGGCCCGCCGGCACGTCGGCATTTTGGGCGCGAGGGCCCTGTCTGGAGATGGGCCGCCCACAATTTGGAAGTCGCGGTGGGCGTCCGTTGTCCGCGTTCAAGCCGCATGCCTGTCTTTGACGCTGGAAGGATAGTTTGCGCGTGCCCCTGCCTGTCGTTTGTCGCACAATCCCCCACCCAAAGATGCAACCCCAGACTGACACTGCTCCCCCTGCTCTTGCCCTCCTTGCCCCGTCAGAATTCACCGCCATCACGGAAGACCCCTGCCACGGCCTGGTTGCCTTAGTCTGTCCCTTTATCCTCCGCACGTCCATGCTTCAGAAACATCACGTGCTGGGCGAGGTGTTGGCAGGGAGCGTGAGCGAGGATTGCCCCGCAGAGCAGGCCCAGGACGTGGGGAAGGAGGGCGAGGGAGGGAGGAAGGGAGGGAGGGAGGGAGGGAGGGAGGGACGGGGGGAAAGACAAAGTCAGGTACCAGGCCCGGCGGGGAAGGAGGACGATTCGACCGTCGTTCTCACAGACGAGCGGGGGGAGGACGAGGAGGAGGAAGATGTCGAACAGGGCTTCGCGGAGAAGACCCCCCCGAGCCTCGGGGACGTGGGCAGGTCGAAAGCAGTCAGGGCGTTGCAGACGAGGGAGGCGACATTCACGGTCCGTTACAATTTTACCACCGAGGTGTTTGCCCACGACCGCAACGTCCGGGCCGAATGGGAAGCGTGCTTGGCGGAAGAATTCGGCGCGCCCGTCGAACGATTGTTCCTGACCTTGTTTTTTACAGCCACGGAGGGACGGAATTTGATCCGCTTGTACCTTCGCAACTTCGACCCGGTGGGATTGCTGGCTGTGGCTCTGGCGTATCTGGTTTCGTTGGTGTTGGCGACGGGCGTGGTGGGTGTCTTTGCCTTGGCGGCGGGGGGTGGCGCGGTCTTGGTCTTGCTCTACGCGGGGACCCTCCGCTACGCCGTGTGGCTGCCATGGCGCTACTTACTCTCGCCCGCTTACCACCGGCTTCAACAATGCTGGCATGCCCTGCGCCGGTGCCGAAATGGCAGGTCAGCACATCGCTCCCGTCAAACGTCTACCGCCTCCTCAGCTTCCTGCGCCCATGGATGTCCTGTGGACCCGAAGCCTTCTTGTCCCCACGTAAAGACTCCCTTTGTCACGCCCGTGCAAACGTGCGAAAGCCGCAGACCACCCGATGACGGAGGGAAAGGGAGAGTCTTTTGGCCACGGGGGCGGTTGGCGCTGCATCATCGACGGCGGCGAGACCGACACGCCGCTCCCCGGTATTTCATGTCCTTGTATCACCGATATTCACCGAGCTACTTGACCGCCCGGATCATCAGCGCCTTCTACTCCCAGTGGGAAACGATCCGGAGCAGCCCCCACCGGACCACTACCGAAGTATTGGCCAAACATATCCACCTGGTAGGAGTCTCTGAGGCGGCCCCGGAGGGACTGCTCGGTCCTCTGGTCTCCTTTAACGTCCCTTCCTTTGTCTTTGGGATCGAAGCGGTGCAAGCGGTGATCGATTACAAATTCCGGAATTTTGGCCGGGCCGTCTTAAAAACGGAGGCGGCCATTTATGCCACGCTCTTGATGACGTTCTCGGCCTTTTTGGTGGCCGTCCACGATCCTGACAACCCCGTCTTCTTCGACGCCAGGGTGGATTGGTCCCATGTCTCGGGGCGCGGTGCGGTACGGTGTGCCTTTGGGTGGGGGGGATGGTGTGTTCGGAATGGCTTGGGCGTGTAG
>Ga0102934_1001870_pt1 | contig 14774 bp, 16 predicted proteins | sample SalPonR2_A_D1_MG_FD_78175 | JGI IMG/M metagenome (GOLD analysis project Ga0102934, IMG submission 78175) | Salt pond soil microbial communities from South San Francisco under conditions of wetland restoration - Salt Pond MetaG R2_A_D1_MG | ecosystem: Environmental > Aquatic > Marine > Intertidal... | reverse complement strand
TTTTTATCAAATTCATTTTCTTTAATATTCACTAAAACTTTCATAATTAATCAATCTTTTCTATTTTAATAGCATCTGTAGGACAGCTTTCAGACGCTGTTTGGCTGCATTCTAGTTTATCAACAGTCTTATTTTTTACACTTGCTTTGCCCTTTTCCATAGAAAAATTACTAGGACAAACCGCTTCACAGCTTCCACAACCTATGCAAGCCTCTTTATCAATTGTAACTTTAAATTTAGGCATAAAAATAACAATTATTTATTTTCTTCTTTAAAAGCCTTTTTTATTTTTTTAACATCTTGATCTAGTTCCTTTTTAGTTTTACCAACATCTTTAGCAGCTTCTTCTGCTTTTTTTTGTAAATCTTTTTTAATTTGATCAACTCTTTTTTTTAGCTCTTCCCTATTTTCCTCTCCAGTTTTGTCATTAAAATATTTATTGGCTAAACTTCCTAGAATAGCACCAAAAAAGCTTCCTTTTAAAAAATCTTTTAAACTCATAATATTTATATAATTAATTTTAATTATACTTTAATATTTTTAGAAGATCCATTAGACCAGCCTCCTAAAAGGTGTAAATGAATATGATCAACTACTTGACCAGCACCTTTACCGCAATTAAAAACTAATTTATAGCCTGACTTGTCTAGTCCTTTTTCTTTAGCAATCTCTTTAGCTCTCCAAATTAAATCCTTTATAAGAGAAGCATCTTCTTTCTTTAACTCTATAATGGACTTAATATGTTTTTTGGGCACTATTAAAATATGAACTGGGGCGCTAGGATTTATATCTTTAAAAGCAATTATCTTTTCTCCTTCATAAACTATATCAGCTTTTTGCTCTTTATTAATAATTTTACAAAATATACATTCTTGCATATTAATTATTTTAATTTTTATTTAAAGAAGGGTAAAAGTATTTTTTATTTTTCTTCTTTTTTGCCTTATCCCATTGAGCTAAAATATAAATTGCCTCAGTAGCAACCTTGCCCATTTTTTTCTCACCTACTTTTTTAAATTCATTGGTAATTAAATTGTCAAAAACCACACAAATTGAACCAGCTCTTAATCCGTAAAGTCCGGCCAAGGTTAAAAGACCAGCTGTTTCCATTTCAATATTTAAAACATTAGCTTTTTCAAAATCTTCTAAAACATTACTATTATAAGATTGATTATAACCTTTAAAACCTGCTCTACCTTCTCCAATATAAAAAGAATCAGTTGAGGCTGTAACTCCTACATGATAAGTCACGTTTAATTTCTCACAAGCCTCTATTAAAGCTAAAACAACCTCATGATTAGCAAAGGCTGGATAAATTTCTTTGACATAATTTTTTGATAACCCCTCATCCCTTACCCCAGCTGCTGTAATAATCATATCTCCAGGCTTAATACCCTTTTGCAAGGCTCCAGTAGAGCCAGCTCTTAAAAAAGTATTTACTCCAATCCTAGCTGCTTCTTCTACAACTATACCAAGCGAAGGTGAGCCAATACCTGTTGAAGTGCAAGATAAGTTAGTATTTTTATATTTACCTGTTTCAGAAACAAATTCTCTATTTTTTGCTACTAATTTACTTTGATCCCAATTACTGCTAATTTTTTCAACCCTTTCAGGATCACCAGGCAGTATTAAATAGTTAGCCAAGTCTCCTTTGCCGCAAGCAATATGATATTTTTTATCTTGCTTATTAACTGGGTGTTTAGCTGTTGATTTAGACATAAAATTTTATTTTACTAAAACGCCTTTTTTAAATGGCTTAATTAAATTAACTTTTTTAATTTTATTAAAAAGATTCAAATTACTTTTAAAATAAACATTTATATAATTAGGTGTTTTACCAAGCCAATATTTTCCCTTTTTCTGCTCAAAAAGAACTTGAGCTGATTTTTTATTTTTTAAATAATTTTTTAATTCTTTTTTAAAAATTTTTTTGCCTAACAATCTTAGTTTTTTAGACCGTTTGTTTTTTACCTTAGGATTAACCTGCTTTTTAAAGCTAGCTGCTTTTGTGCCTGGCCTTTTTGAATACTTGAAAACATGAAGGTTAATAAATTTAGCCCATTTTACAAATTGATAGGTTTTTTGAAAATCTTTTTTTGTTTCATTTGGAAAACCCACTATAATATCAGTTCCAATACTAATACTTTTACTCTTTAACTTTTTAATAACTCCTTTTACTTGGTTAACAGAATAATTACGATTCATCTTTTTTAATATTTTATCACAACCAGACTGAACTGACAAATGAATATAAGGACAAATTCGCTTTTGGTTAGAGATAAAATCTATAAACTTATCATTTAAAAATGTTGGCCAAAGAGAAGAAATCCTAATTCTTGGAATATCAGTATTTTTTATAATATATTTTAAAAGGTCTAACAAACTATTGTTTTTGAATTTATAAAGGCTTAAATTAGCGCCTACTAAATTAATTTCTTTAAAACCTCTGCTTTTTAAATTATTAATTTCTTGAACGGTTTGATCTAAGCTTTTACTTTTTAATTCTTTTCTTAAAAAAGGTACTATACAATAGCTACAAAACTGATTACAACCATTTTGAATTTTTACCATAGCCCGATTTTTATTTTGACTATAGGGAGTAATTATTTTTGTTTTCTGCTTTTTAAAATTATAAACCTTTAATATTTCTTTTGTTAAATCACTTTTTTTCTTATTGGAAAACCAGGCTTCAACTAAAGAATTAATTTTCTTATTATTTTTTAGATTTTTTGTAAAACAACCAGCTACAATCAAATAAATATTAGGATATTGACGATTTATATTATATATCTCCTGTCTTAATTTTCTTTCTGCCCTTGCTGTAACACTACAAGCATTAATAACATAAATATCTGGCTTTTTCTCTAAAGGAACTATTTTAACACCTTTTTTTAATAATTCTTGTTTTATTTCTCTTGTTTCTGCTTGATTTAATTTACATCCAAAAGTTTTAAAACTTACTTTCATAACTTTTTATCTAATTCTTTCATTAATTTGGCCTGGTCTACTGTTTCTTGGTTACCAGTTTCCATGTTTCTTATTATAATAGTTTCATCTTTTGTTTCTTTTTCTCCCAAGATTAAAGTTATATCTACTCCTATTTTTTTAGCTTGTTTTAATTGAGCTTTTAAACTTCTCTTAGCAAAGTTTTTAGCTGGCAAATTACCTGCCTCTCTTAATTCCTTAAAAAGACTTAAAGCTCTTTGAGCTGCCTTGTCACCAACTTGAGCTAAAAATATTTTAGGAGCATGAGCTCCATAAGTTCTTATGTTATATTTTTTAGCATATTTGACTAATTTTTCCATGTTAATATTCCAACCAATAGCTGGAATTTCATCTTCTGCTCCTATATTTTCTAAAATTCTGTTGTGTCTTCCACCTTTACCTAAAACTACTTTTTCTCCGTCTTTTGTGTTTAAGCAAAACTGAAATACTGTTTGCATATTATAATCTCTGCCATCTACTAATAAGGGGTTTACTTTATAAGCAACATCAACTTCATCTAAAGCCTCTAAGACCCCAACAAAATGCTTTTTACAATCACTACATAAATGATCTACTAATTGAGGAGCATCTTCCATGATTTCCTGACAATCTTTATTTTCACAATTAAATAAACTTAAAGGATTTTTATTAAGATTTTTTTTGCATTTTTTGCAAAGCCAACGTTTTTTAGGTTCAAGATAATCCCTTAATTTTTTAACATATTTATGACGGCCCTTTTTACAACCTAAATTACTCACCTGAATACAAACATCAAATTTTAAACTATCAAAAATATAATAAGCTAAAGCTATAAGTTCTGCATCAATAATAGGCTGTGATGAGCCAATTACTTCTAAGCCAAGCTGATGCATTTCTTTTGGATCTTGACCTGGTCTTGACTCAAAAACAGAGCCAAGATAGAAAAACTTTTTTGCTTCTTCTAATTCTTTATCTAAATAACTCCGAGCTATAGAAGGAACAAAATCTGGCCTTAAACCTTTGCCCTTACCAACTGAAACGGTTTTAGAATCAAGGCAACGTGAAAAAAGTTCTTTTTTTTCAATCATAGGAACTCTAATTCTTTCAAAGCCATAATCTTTAACTAAAGCAAAGATTTTTTTAATAAAATAATGCCAATACTGATTATCTTCAAACAGTATATCATGTCCACCAGGTAAACCTTTAACTTTTGGTTTTTTTTCTTCTTCTTTGTCTTTGGGTGGTCTGCCTCTTTTTTTCTTAGTTTTCTTTTTGCTCTTTTTAGATTTTTTGCTTTTTTTACTTTTCTTTTTTGAAGATTTCTTTTTTTTATTTTTCTTTTTGCTTTTTTTAGAAGACTTCTTTTTCTTTTTTTTCTTTTTTTTGGATTTCTTTTTTGAAGCCATAATATATTTTAATTTAAAGCTTAATTACTTATATATTTATTGACCAATAAAACCTGCTTCTTTTAAAGGCCAACCCCTTAACCAAGCCTGACCTATAATGTTTTTTTCCTTAACTGGGCCAAAACTTCTAGAATCTAAGCTCATATTTCGATTATCTCCTAACATATAATATTGACCTGGTTCAAGCTTTTGATCAATTTTTCCTCGTGTTTGAGTGCCAGCATTTAAATACGACTCATTTAAAATCATTCCATCAGGGTGCTCTTTATTAAATATTCTTATTTTGTCACTTTTAATAACAATCCTTTCTCCTGGTAAGCCAACCACTCTTTTAATTAAATAATTATTATTATTTTTAGGAGAAATAAAAATTGCTACATCTCCTCTTTCAGGTTTATCAAGAATATAAGATATTTTATCAATAATTAAATAATCTTGATCATAAAAACTTGGTTCCATAGAAGGGCCTATTACATAAAAGGGTTGAAAAATAAATTTATGTATTGGCCAAACTATTAAAAAAGCTATAATGATAAGCTTTAAAAGATCAAATACAAAACTGAAAAAAGGAGAAAACTTTTTTTTCTTTTTTTTAATATTAAATTTTTGAGATATATTATTTTTTTTATTATTTAAAAAGTTAAGATTCATTGTCTTTTTTGTTTAATGCCATCTTTCGAGCTAATTTAGTAATTTTACTTTCCAAAGATCTAATGCGAATTGTTAAATAAAAAATAAAATAGAATAAAAGAATAAGAGAAAAATAAATTGCAACATCCACCCCTCGTCCTATTCCTAAAATTCTTGCCAAAAAGTTAATAGTCTCAGGATACAAAATTATACCCGCCACTAAAATCCAAAATAAAAGCCAAACTAAAAAATTAGCTAAACTTAATTCCTGGTGCTTAAATCTTAGAATAATGCGGGTAAGAATAATAACTATAAAAAATATTAAAAGAATTTGAAATAAAATCATATTATTTTATTTAAAAGTAGCCTTAAAAAAGTTTTAATACCTGTGATAAACCCTTGACTGGTTTTTCCTTTAGAAAGAGAATATTTAGTATAAATAGGACGAATTTTTATTTCCTTAAATTTTAAATTATGTTTTTTAACTTCCCCAAAAAACTCTGAAGAAACTTCCATTTTTTGACTTTTTAAACCCATATTCTTCAAAGCTTTTTTTGAAAAAGCCCGAAGCCCTGACTGGCTATCAGATGACCAAACTCCATAAAAAAGAAAAGTCACAACATTAGCAATTAAATTATAAAAATATCTTAAAAAAGGCATTTCAGCCAAGCCCTTTTTCATTCTTGAACCAATAACAAATTGATAACCTTTTTTAATTTCTTTGACTAATTTAGGCACTTCTCTTGGATTGTGTTGTCCATCAGCATCTAGGGTGATAACTACATCTGCTCCGAATTTTAAGGCAGCTTTAAAACCAGTTATAAGAGCCGCTCCCAAACCTAAATTAATACAATGTTTAAACACTTCTGCCCCTTGATTTTTAGCAATTATACTTGTCTTGTCATCTGAGCCATCATCTACCACAACCACCTTATCAGCATAATTAAGAGACTTTTCTATTACTTTAGCAATTGTTTTTTCCTCGTTAAAAGCAGGTATAACAATTATAGTCATAAAATTTTTATTTATCATATTTATCAGCCATTGGTTCTAAAAGAGTTCTATGAGCTTTTAAATATTCTATCATTTTTTCTAAGCCTTGATCTAAGCCTATCATAGGAAACCAATCCATGGTTTCTTTAGCTAAACTAATATCAGGAATACCAAGCGGCCTCATAAAATCCAATGGTTTTCTAAATTGAATTTCAGAATCGGAGCCAGTCATTTCAATAATCTTTTTTGCTAAATCAACTAATTTGTGAGATTTATCACTACCAATATTAACTGGGCCTGATTCATCTGATTTCATAAGCCTTACAAGTCCATCTATTACATCGTTTATATAACAAACTGAAGTAGAAAAGTTTTTATCTCCATATATAACTAATGGTTTCCCAGTTAAAGCCTGAAGTCCAAAATCAGGAATCATCTGACCATCAAGCATTGGTTGACGGGGTCCATAGGTTCTAAAAATTCTAGCTATTTTAGCGTCTAAGCCTTTTAAAGCTTGCCTATAAGTAACAACAGCTGTTTCAGCAAATCTTTTGCCTTCATCAAAACAAGCTTGTTTTCCAATAGGGTTTACTCGTCCATAATCTGATTCTTTAAAAGGGGTTTCTCTTTTTCTGCCATAAATAACAAAAGATGATGCCAAAAGAAATTTGGCATCATAATGCTTGGCTAACTCTAACATATTTATAGTTCCCAAAGAATTCGTGTATAAAGTTTGAAGTTTAAGGTCATCAAACTCTTTAGCAGAAGTTGGTACTGCTAAATGATAAATTTCTTGAATTCCATAAATATCTAATTGAAAATCATTAAGTTCAGGAAAATCATCAAACCTAAAAGGTTTATTAATATCTTGTTTAATAAATTTAAAGTTTGCTTTTTGAAGAAAGGGTTTTATATTTCTAACATCACTTTTACCTTCTAAAGAATCCATACAAATAACTTTTTTCCCGTCTTGCAATAATCTTTGGCAAAGGTGAGAACCTATAAAGCCAGCCCCTCCTGTCACTAATATACAATCTTTATCTGGATTATAATATTTTTTACCCTTTTTTCTTTTAAAGATAGAAAAAAGATTACTAAGGCTCATAAAGTTTAAATTAAATTTTTAAGGTAAGGTTATTTAGACCTTTTTTTTATTTAGCATGGTGAGGCCAATCTTTCCTTTGTCCTTTTTAATTACTTTCACCTTAACTATATCTCCTTTACTTACTACATCGCTTGGATGCTTAACATGGCCTTTAGCCATTTCGCTAATATGAACTAAACCATCTTTACCAGGAGTAATTTCAACAAAAGCTCCAAAATCCGTTATACCTACTACTTTCCCTTTAAACTGATCACCAATTTCTACTTCTTTTACAATGCTTTTCACTGTTTCTTCAGCTTTTCTCAAATCTTCTTTATTAGCAGAACTAATATACACTGTTCCATCATCTTCTATATCTATTTCTACTCCATAATCATCAATGATTTTATTGATCATTTTACCACCAGGGCCAATTACATCACCAATTTTTTTAGGAGCAATTTCAAAAACAGAAATCTTAGGAGCAGTTTCGGCTAAATCTTTTCTAGGCTTAGAAATAACACTTTTCATCCTTTTTAGAATTCTTCTTCTAGCTTTTTTAGAGGCAGGAAAAGTTTTTTCAACTACCTCAAATGGTAAACCCTTTGATTTTGTATCCATTTGAACAGCTGTCACCTTATCTAGAGTTCCAATAATCTTAAAATCCATGCCCCCAGGACCATCTTCTAAGTCTTGCATATCTGTAATTATTTTATATCTTTTAAAACCACCATCTTTTTTCTCCTCAGAAGCAATTCCCATAGCTACTCCAGCAACTGGTTCTGAAATAGGAATACCAGCATCCATAGCAGCCAAAACAGACCCGCAAGCAGAAGCCATAGAACTTGAACCATTAGAAGACATAACTTCAGAAACTATTCTTATAGTATGAGGGAAGTCCTCTAATTTTGGTAAAACAGGCTCAATCCCTTTTTCCACTAAAGCCCCGTGTCCAATTTCCCGCCTTGAAGCAGAACGTAAATAACTTGTCTCACCTACTGAATAAGGTGGGAAGTTATAATGATGTAAAAATCTTTTTTTACCAGATTTTTCCATGGTATCTAAATACTTTTTCTCATCAGTCCCGCCTAAAGTAACAATAGAAAGAACTTGAGTTTCTCCTCTTGAAAAAAGACCAGAACCATGAACTTGAGGTATAGTTTTAACCTCAGCCGATAAAGATCTTACCTGATCTAAATCTCTTCCATCAATTCTTTTATCATGATCTAATATTGCCCTAGATACTTCTTTGCAAACTAATTTGTATACATAACCAGCTGCTTTTTCTCTTTTATCTCTTCCAATATTCTCATCTAATAGTTTTTTTTCTAATTCATCCTTAATCTTTTGAGAAGCGCTTACTCTTTCTGCTTTTGTTTTTAATGGGTGATCAAAAAGATAATCTGAAGCTTTTTCTTGAACAAATTCTTTAGTCATTTCTTTTAACTCTTTGGATGTAGGAGTTTTTTGATCATTACTTTTATCTTTGGATAAATCTATTTTTTCTTTGCCAATCTTTTTTTGAATTTTTGCAATAAAGTCTAGAATTTTTTCAGATTTATCAAGTCCAAATTTAATAGATTCAACTACTTTTTCGCCTTTAATTTTATCTGCTTCTCCTTCAGTCATAATTAAGCGATTGTCTCTGTTACAAACTATCATGTCAAGATCACTTATTTTTCTTTGATCATAGGTTGGATTTAAAATCCAGTTTTTATCTGAATCTCTACCCACTCTTACACCAGCAATTGGACCATCCCAAGGAATATCAGAAATAGAAAGAGCAATAGAAGCTCCCCAAAGTCCAACAATATCAGCATCATTTTTTTGATCTACTGAAAGAGGAGTTAAAATTACTTGAACCTCACGTCTCGTATTCTCATTAAATAAAGGTCTAATTGAACGATCAATTAGTCTTGCAGTTAAAACTGCTTCTTTAGGAGGTCTAGTTTCTCGCTTTACAAATCTAGACCCTTTTATTTTACCGGCTGCATAATACTTTTCTTCAAAATCTACCATTAAAGGGAAATAATCAAGATCTTTTTTATCTCCCATTGTAGCAGTAGCTAAAACAGTAGTTTCTCCGTATTGAACTATGCAATTGCCGTTTGCGTTTTTGGCTATTTTATCAACCGTTACAGTTAATTTTTTGCCACCTGTTTCTGTACTAAATGTTTTCATAATTTAATCTTTTTTTTAATTTTACTTACTTAATTAATTACTTTTTTTTGTTTTTTTTGTCTTTTTTATTAAAAACTTTTTTTTGCTTTTCCCAAGATCAACAAAATCATCCACTGCACTAATTAGCTTAGAAGAAGTTGTTTTTTTAAAACCCATAAGTTCAATTTTACAACCTTTATTTTCTCTTAAATAATAAACTGCAGGTAAAAAGTCTCCATCGCCCGTTACTAAAACCACAACATCTAAACTATTAGCAAGTTTTATTGCATCTATTGCCATACCTACGTCCCAATCTGCTTTTTTCATACCTCCGGGAAAAATTTGTAAATCTTTAACCTTTAATTCAAAGCCTTGTTTTGAAATTACATCAAAAAAGTGTTGTTCTTCTGGTGTATCTGACCTTATTAAATAGGCAATAGCGCGAATAAGTTGTCTATTTCCTACTGCTTGGGAAAGAACAGTTTTAAAATTTACATTAGAATGGTAGAGATTGTTTGCAGAATGATACATATTTTGAACATCTACAAAAACCCCTACTCTTTGATTTTTATATTTCATAAAACTATTTTTTATTCTTTTTCTTAATCTTAGCAATCATTTTTTCATGAAGTTCAGGATCTTTAACTTTTAAATATTTTAAAAGCTTTCGACGTTTATTAATTTTTTTAATAAGACCCCGACGAGAAGAATGATCATGAATATTTCTTTGTAAATGTTTTGCTAAGCTTTTTATTTCTTTATTTAAAGATAAAATCTGAGCTTTTGTTGAGCCAGTATCATTTTTATCTTTCTTTTCTTTTTTTTCGTCCTTTTTTTTCTTTTTGTTATCTTGTTTTTTTGATTTTTTAGCCATAATTTTATTATTTTTTATTACTTAATTGCTTTAAAAAATTATAACATAAGTTAGATATTATAACAACCCCTTAAATTAATTAGTTATAGATACAATTTACAAGAAAAAACAACAATTGACTAAATCAATTTTTTAAATTATAATATAATTAAAGCTATTTAGAAAAAATACTTTAAAAGACTTAAAAAATATAATTTGTCTTTAACTTTTATGCCAAGTGAAGTAAAAAATTATATAAACGATTTTTTGGAATATTTAGAGATTGAAAAAGGATGCAGTCAATTAACAGTTAGAAATTATAGTTTTTATTTAAACCGTTTTGTAGATTTTGCTGATATTGAAAAAATAAAAGATATTAATTATAATATAACTAGAAAATTTAGAATTTGGCTATCTAGAAAGAAAAATAAAAGGGGTGATACTCTTTCAAAAAAAACTCAAAACTATCATCTTATTGCTTTACGGGTTTTTTTAAAATACTTAGCTAAAAGAGATATAAAAACCTTATCTCCAGAAAAAATAGAATTAGCTAAAACAGAAGAAAGACATATTAGCTTTTTAGAAGGCAAAGAATTAGAAAGACTACTCCAAGCCCCTTTAAAAGCAGACCAAAAAGAAATAATAACTCTGAGAGATAAATCTATATTAGAACTTTTGTTTTCAACCGGCTTAAGAGTTTCTGAGGCCTGCAGATTAAAAAAAGAAGATATAAACTTAGATAAGAATGAATTTGCTGTAAAAGGAAAAGGTCAAAGATGGCGAGTAGTTTTTTTATCAGCCCAGGCAAAAGAATGGCTTAAAAAATACCTTAAAAAACGTAATGATACTGACCCTTGTCTTTTTGTAAGGCATGACAGGGCTAGACAAAATGATGATAATATTGGAATATCACCAAGATCAGTTCAAAGACTAGTAAAAAAATATGCAAAAATAGCTGGTTTAACAAAAAAGGTAAGTCCTCACACCCTAAGACACTCTTATGGTACCGATCTTTTAATGGGTGGGGCTGACATAAGATCAGTCCAAGAATTATTAGGTCATAAAGATATCACTACAACCCAAATATATACCCATGTAACTGATAAAAGATTAAAACAAGTTTACGATTCTTTTCACGGTAAATCAAGAAAAAAAGATAAAAAAAATCAAAAATAAAAAAGCCCCCATAGTTCAACGGATAGAACGAGGGATTTCTAATCCCTAAATGTAGGTTCGATTCCTGCTGGGGGTATATTTTTTTATTTAAATTTTAAAAAAACGGCGAGCCTTCATAATAATAATCTAACTCTACTGGATCTACTTCTGTAATTTGAGAAAAATTAAAATTCATTTCGCCTAAAACCTCAGGTGTAGTAACCCATCTTTTTGTGTCTTCACTTATATAATAAACCTTTGAATCATTTTTGGCTTTTAAAAGCTTAGCATCTGGTATAGCATTAACTAAACCCGAGCTTAAATTCACTACATTGCCATAACCTCCATATAAATGTAAAACATCTGGATTAAGAGCATGCCTTTTAAAACCATTAGACAATATATATATTTTTGGACCATTTGCTTTTTTAATAAATTTTAACTTAGGTGAAGTTAAATAATTTTTAACATATACTTTGTCCCAGCTACCTCCTACTGAATAAAAAATTTCTGGGGTTCTAAGCCAAACCCTTTTTCCGGCTACTTTAAGATAAACTTTAGTATCTCCTTTTTTTCTTACAAAAGTTCCCCCTGAAAAATAAACATTATTGCCTGAATCGCCATTATTATCTCCAAACTCGCGTAAATAAGTTGGCTCATCTCCAGCTACATTATGAGGATCATGATATAAACAATAATGATAAGCACTACAATCTACTCCAGCTGCCATACCATGCCAAGAATCCTCTAAATAAGAAGAAGAAAACCCTTTTGTCTCAAGTTTTGTCCATAAAATATAATAAGAACCAATACTATTTGTCAAATAACCATATTTATATTCTGTAGAAACGTCTTCTACTTGGTCAGGAAATCTCCAAAGATAATTTCCCCCCATATGTTTAGAGGCTGAGTCAAGAATGCTCCTTAAAATACTCCATTGGTCATCTTTTTGATCTTTATTTAAGTTTACCACAGGATAATGACCAAAATCTTCATAATAATCTGCTAAAAGATCTTTAACTTTATTTAGGTCATAAGCTTTTCTATAATCGCGCCTTTTTTTAGCTTTTTGAGATTCATTTCTTAATTCCCCCTTAAGGGTTAAGCTTTTTAAAATAGGGGTAACATTTGTATTATCAGTGCTTAAAAACAATTTTAACTTAATTTCTTCAACAGAACCACCATAACCTAAATTCATAAATTTTCCCATTTCTACCCTATTACCAAAATTTATACGATGCTCTTTAATTTGATCTTTTGCAATGACATAACAAAAAATAGTTGTACCAGCTGGTAAAATAGAATCAGCTGTAATAGTTAAATATTGTATATCTTCATGAAAGTCTATATTCTTTGTCCAAACAACAGCTGAATTATTATAAGCTCCAGCTTGGCCCGGCAACCTGACCTGTCCATTATTAATTTGAGCTGTTGTCCTATCTTGATTAACTCTATAACCACTAAAACTAATTTCTTTTACTTTTATTTCAGTTGGACCGCTAAGTGCAAAAATACCCCTAGCTGTTAAAAGGAGTAAAGATATAAAAATAATTATAAATACTAAAACTTTCTTTTTTTTCATATAAAAAAAATAAACCTTATTTAATATTAATTTAAGCATAAATTTAGAGTTTTGTCAAGCTTAATATATTAAACAAAGAGTATAATGACTTGTTTTAGCTGGTTGATAAAAGATTTTTTTATTTTTACAAATATCAGATTCTTCTAAATACTTATGATTCTTTCTGCGATCTGGATTTAAAAGTAATAAAATAGGTTTAACTTTTTCAATTTCTTTTGCCTTTTGAATAGTATTTATAAAGCTAGAATTAATTTCAGTTAATTTAATATTAGGAAATTCATTTTGATATAATTTAAAATAATCCATAGGAAAACCTAAATCATAAACATTTAAAAACATAAGTTGATTATTTTTACCGTGTTTTTGTAAAAAACTTTTAATATTATTTAAAGCAAAGCCTGAGCTCCAAAAATTAATAAAATTCTTATTATCTACCTTAGTCCAAAAAAAATTAAGTGGCTGAGTAACGCGTAAAAAGGACTGGGCTAAAGGTAATATAAAAACCATTAAAATTAATAAGGAAATAATATATTTTTTTTGAAATCTATTTAAGATATTTTTAAAAGAATATCCAGCTAAAATAATTAAGTAAGGAACCCCTATGAGAAAAAATCTAGTATAAAGCGTTTTAGCAAAAATAGTAAAAAACAAAAAAGGTATAATACCCCAAAAGTAGAGCCAGTAAAGCTTGGTCTTTTTTTTATTATTTAATGCTTTCTTTGTTAATAATGGCCAAATTAAAAGAAAAACGACAATCGGAGTAATATAAAAACCAAGGGTTTCAATCAAAACTTGGGCATTTTTTCCAATATTAGAAAAAATATTAAATGAAAAAAAACTACCTGCTTTATTTAAAAAAATAAATTTATATTTTTCTGGAACAATTAACTTAAAGCTAAAATAACTAATAAAAAATGAAAAGACAATGCCAAAATTAACAATTAACCAATTTTTAATGCTAGAATTATTTTTCCAAGCAAAAACATTAAGCGATAAAATGGCTGCTCCTAAAAATAAAAAAGAGGTCTGTTTTAAAATAGCCCCTATTAAAAATAAACCTGTTAAAAAAATAAAATATATTATTTTTTTAGCCCAATCATTATAATTCTTAATTTCTTTTTTTGTAAAAAACCAACTAAAAATAAAGATTAAAACACCTAAAATAGAAACAAAAACATCAACTAAAACCATTCTTTGATAAACTACTAAAAATGGTAAAACCGAATAAAAGCTGGCTGTTAAAATAGTTATTAAAAAAGATTTAAATAATATATAACTTAAAACACATATTAAAATAAAACCTAAAATAGCAGTTATGCCAGATGTTAATCTTCCAGCATATAAGGGTTGATTAAAAACCTTTAAGCCCGGCACTAATAACCAATAATGAAGAAATGGTTTTCCATCAGACAAAGAAATAAACTTGTTTTGACTAAAATCTTTTTCTATAGATTGAGCCCAATTTAAATAAATTGCTTCATCATTAAAAATAGCTAAAGTATCAAGATTATAAAACCTAAAAAAACAAAATACTAAAAATATTACAAAAAGAAAAATTAAAAAACCTTTTTTAGTCATATTAAAATTAAAATCATTTTTATTTATACTTTTATCTACAAATTTACTATTATTTAGTATAATCTTTTTATGAATTTCTTTCAATTAAAGGCTCAAAAAAATCATGCCTTATATAACAAGCATGATTTCTTTGTTAAAAACTTATTTTATTTATAAAAAAAATAGCAGGGGCGGGAATTGAACCCGCGACTGGTGGCTTATGAGTCCACTGCTCTACCACTGAGCTACCCTGCCAAATATAAATTAAATGGTAGCGGGGGTAGGATTCGAACCTACAACCTCCAGGTTATGGGCCTGGCGAGCTGCCGTTGCTCTACCCCGCGTTTATCTATATATAATTATAAAAAAAATAAATTAAAAGTCAAGCCT
>Ga0102934_1001864_pt1 | contig 14796 bp, 12 predicted proteins | sample SalPonR2_A_D1_MG_FD_78175 | JGI IMG/M metagenome (GOLD analysis project Ga0102934, IMG submission 78175) | Salt pond soil microbial communities from South San Francisco under conditions of wetland restoration - Salt Pond MetaG R2_A_D1_MG | ecosystem: Environmental > Aquatic > Marine > Intertidal... | reverse complement strand
CACAACCCTCCCTCCCCTACTTGTTCCTCCGCCACGCCCGTACCCGCACTTTCTCCGGCACCCTCCTCCGGCTTCCGCTTCCGGCTAGAGGCCGAGCTCCCTTTGTTCCTCGTCCCCTCCGGCTGGCCCGCTGCCGACGCCGAAGGAACAAGACCAGTGGCGTGGTGATGATGGTGGTGACCCAAGCCGTGGGTGTGGTGACCGTTCGTCTGGGGGGTTGGCTGCACGCCACTCACGAGGTCGATGCGGTCTACCGCCACCCACTCGTCCAAGCGCCGGTCATATCCGCAGTAGTGCACGTAGTAATCGAAATCCGACGCGTGCTTACTGTCATCCCCCAGTTCCTCCTTTTTTATTCCGTCCTCCGATTCCACTTTCATCTCCACGCCACTTTCCACCTTGCTTCGGCCCCGCTTTAATCCATTCGAACCGCGTTTCCTGGTATTGCTATCGTGCACTAGAATCCGCGAAGGCCGTCGTTCGATGACCTCAGCCAGGTTCACTTGCTTTCCATCTCGCCACAAGACGTATACATGAGACCCGTTGACGAGAGGAGGTAGGTCTTTGGCCAGGTCGAGAATTTTACCTGTTTAGAAGGTCGTATGAGCAGGCCTCTTCGGCAGTATCTCATCTGCCTCCTCCTCCACACCAGTCCCGGCTTCTCTCCAAATCCCTTCAAGATAGCTCATAGGCAAAATAAAGCTACTCACCTCGAGGCCATGCCCTATTAGTGCCCATAATGTCGTGGCTGGGTCTACTTTCGTCAAACCGGCAGCGACGACCACTCCGAGGAAGCCTTGAGAAGGTAGTTCTTCTTCTCGATGAGGTCAGAAAGGTGCGACGGTTCTAACTCACTATTTTCCTCCTCGCCCAGGCTCTGAATGTATCATGTGAGAAAGCGTGTCGGTGATAAAGCAAAAAAGGAAAGCTTTAATAACGCTGTGGAGCATTCTCAGTAACTCGGAAGATTTTCTCTCTCTCGTGCCCCTAGCCTCCGTTCGCGCCACCAAGCACACCGTCCGTTCCGATCCGCTCCAATCCGTTCCGATCCGTTCCGATCGTCTTCTCTAACGAGGCCAGCGAAGCAAGTAGCCATTCAGACATTGTGGATTTTTCTTCTTTGTTGGCATGCCTAGTATCCGCAAATAAAATGGTCCCGCGACAACGTATATTGATTATTTTTCGGACGTTACCTAAAAGCCACCGCCTCGAACAGTGGAGCACGCTCCTCCAACAATTTGTTTACAGTCACAATAAACATGCATGCGCTTCATTCAAAGTTTTTCATCACTTATAGCGCCCACCGGTCCGGTGTGTCACTTATTTTTTGTGGGAATGTTGGTCTTCATGGCCTCGGTCTCCTCGATACCAGTGGCCACAATGGAGACCCGAATCGAACCTCCCGCACCATCCTCTTTCGTACCCGCCAGACTCGCCTCGTACGCCGAACCAAAGATGATGTTCGCATGCTCATCTTCCACCTCTTCTGTCACGCGTTGTGCTGCCTTATCCACCTCGAAAAGCGTCATGTCCGGGCCACCGGTAATGTTCACCAACATCCCTTTCGCTGATTTGATCGACACCTGCCCGAGAAGAGGGTTCTGCAGGGCGTCCTCGGCCGCGCGGAGGGCCCGGTCCTCCCCTGAGGCCTGGCCAGTACCCATGATCGCGTTCCCCATCCCTGACATGACGGACTGTACGTCGGCGAAGTCGAGGTTGATCAGCCCCGGCATGGTCATGAGGTCCGTCACGCTCTTCACGCCCGCGAGCAGGACGTCGTCGGCCAGGCGGAAGGCGTCGAGCAAAGTCGTGGATGGGTCCACCATCCTGAACAGGTTTTGGTTGGGGATGATGAGAAGAGTGTCCACAGAATCCTGGAGGCGGCGCAACCCCTCCTCGGCCAGGCGCATGCGGTGCGAGCCCTCGAAGCGGAAGGGCCGAGTGACCACAGCCACAGTGAGGATGCCAGCCTCGTGACAGGTCTTCGCGATGATGGGCGCAGCGCCCGTGCCAGTCCCTCCGCCCATGCCGGCAGTAATAAACACCATGTGAGAGTCTCCTATCCGCTCCAGGAGCTCCGCCTTCGACTCCTCCCCCGCCACCTTGCCCACGTCAGGATTCGCCCCGCAGCCCAGGCCCTGCGTTATATCCCGACCGATTTGCAGACGATTGTCGGTGAGAGTAGTCGCCAGGTGCTGAGCATCCGTGTTGCAGACAAGGAACTCCACGCCTGACAGTCCACGCATGATCATGTTGTTGACCGCGTTCCCGCCTGCGCCTCCCACGCCGATCACAGAGATCTTTGGGGCGAATTCCGTGCAAATATGTGTCTGCATGTGTGCCTGGGACATGGATGCATTTGCCAGGCGCGTAGATGACGCAATTACGGGCGCTTGGCTCAAGCCCGCGATGTAGGGAGTTTCCGGGGTGCTCGCTCCCGGCGTCGGGGTAAAGGAGAGAGAGGAAGGTGAGGAGGCTGAGGAGGGAGAAGGCGAACTCGTTTCCGGCTTATCTTCGGCTGCCGTGGTAACGCTTGGCGAAGAAGCAAGGTCGTCCAGGCTAGCATGATCAACGGACAGCAAACCACCGGCACTGAGGTGGGAAGTCCCCGGAATGTTGTTCTTCTTGGCCGATTTTTGGAAGGCTTTCTGCAAATTTGCTCCTTGACTCGAGAAAAGCCGGGTTATAAGGCCTGTCGCTGTGCATTTTTTCGTGGCGGCATTTGTGATATTATTGAAAGAGATAGATGAAAAAGCCGCATGCCGGAGCCCCTGGCGCAACATCATTTTGTAATGCCTTCTGTGCGTGGAAGGGAACGAGTAGCGAGATGGAGGAAGGGTAAGAGCGAATAAGGAATTGCTCGGATGAAGAAGCTGAATGCGCATCGATGCAACAGTTAGAATCTAGTTTACTCAAGTCATTTGTCGAATTGTGGCAAGTCCAAAATAAGCTGCTATACGCGGAAAAGTACCTAGAATGGCTGCATTTAAATCGGGGCGCTGCTGGTTTAGGCCCCAAGCTCTTATCACACTTGAGAATTTCAATGAGCGGAAAAATCCTACCAAACAGGTGCCTCACTTGCTGCGCATACAAGCATCTTTTATTGCGCTTCTTCTCTTCTTATATCGTGCTCGAGGCACTATAAAATGGAACTCAATGCCCCTGGAAAATGGAGGGAATGAGGCCAGCGCGCCAAAACTCAGCGAGGAGGAACAATCGTCGACCGTACGAGGCAGTGGCTTGACGGGCCGCCTGCAGACACTATGTGATGTAAACACACGGGACACGTCCTTCAACATCGAACTAATTTGTCAAGTCGATAGCCAGATGACAACCCGTTTCTGACACTTAGTACGCAGAGGGGAGGAATTCCGGCCGCCCACTCGATGGGAATGCTTCAACCGAGGGATGCTACTGAAAGCTATCGATTTACGACAACGGTCAGACCAAAAATCGAGAAATAAGCCGCCGGGGCGTTTTCTTTTCTTTGAAAAGGCTTGAACGAATATCAACGACGGACTAAGCATGGTTTATTGTGTATCATGTGCGAATATTACGAGTTTGGTGGCAAGAAATGATTTCAGGTACATGTTTTGAACAAATTTGTCCTTTATGACACGTACCCCCGTATAATAAAGGGTTTTGAAAGCTAGATGGGATCAAAAATGTGGCTATGACATCCACCAAAGCGGCCAAGCCTCCACCAGAACCCTTCATCCTTAGAGGTCACGAGGCTGGCGTACAAGCCCTCGCTTTTCTGTGCGAAAACCACGGTACCACCTCTGAGCGGGGGAGCGATGATTTCTCCTTGTTGGCGTCAGGCGACGCTGATGGCCACGTGAAGTTGTGGGACATGGGTGCATGTCGGCCTTGTATGAGCTGGATACCGGCCCGCGCCGCTGCACAAGTAACTTCGGCGAGCCCAAGCCCTGCGACAATGAAGGGTGTGCTAAGCTTGCATGCATTCAATCAGGGTCGTAGCCTCTTGACGCAAGTTCGCGGAGGCACTGTTTCCTTGTGGGACCTTGGCAAATGTGGAGGGACACCCCAGTCTCTACGCTCTTGGGCCACGGGGTCCTTCCATTTTTGCAAAGTGTCGGTGGGTGAAGTTGGTGGTGCGGACCCGACGCAGCTACTTTTGGCGCCCACGGTAGAGTCGGAGCAATTTCAGCTGTGGGATATGCGGGAGGGCTCGCGCCCCGTGATCTCTTTTACGCCACCAGGACCGCAAAATCGAGGCTTGTGCATGTGCCTTAAGTTGTTGCTTTCAGGAACGAGAGGCGCGGAAGACAGCAATGCTGGGGTGGGCCACGCCCTGGCGGTCTTTGAGGATGGCTCGTTACACGGATGGGACTTGAGGATGCTCGCCACAAATGACAGAGACTCTTTCAAGTATGGAACTGGTGACGTTGCAGCCTTTTCTGTAAAGCTGGCACAGAAAGAGACCCCTCTGTGTCTGGACGTAGCACCGTCGAGGCGCCGAGGTATTCTGGGAGCCGCCGGCGCCGACCTTGTAACCTTTGCCCTAGACCTTGCCCTGCATCATTGCCAGGTGAAGCAATGCATTGCGCTAAAGCATCCGGGTGTGGGCGACGTGAAAATCAGAGAGGATGAGGGACTCTGGGCCGTGGGTGGGTGGGACCACCGTGTGCGCATTTTCCGCTGGCAAGATGGGGCTCCGTTGGCCGTTTTGAGGGGTCATGGCGCAACCGTCAATGCGCTTACGTTCTCCCCCGGTCTCAAAACGCTGGTATCAGGGGGGAAAGATGCAAGGATCGCTTTGTGGGAGAACGTGTTCCCTCCCTTGCCCCCTCCGCGAGACACAAGTCGGAAGAAGGACGTCTCGTGAACATGCCGCACGACAAATATGTATTAATGAACGCACGGCGAAACAAATGTTATCCGACTCTTCACCTGACTCGTTGAGTTCGTTTTCCTTTCTGTTTTTCCAGTCGTCCCGATCTCGGTCGCTACATCCAACCCTCTATGCTTATAGATTCTCCTCCCCTTCCACGTACGCAACAGGGTTCACAGAGGGGGAGAGGGGGTAAGTTTTCCTCCATTCCCGTCTTCTCCACCAATCAAATCAGAACGCAAGCACCACTGAATCAACGCAGGCTAATTTCAAGGGGCCACCAGATCAGCAGAGCAAGTGAGCGCTCACGGAAACGGCATTACTGGCTCTGGGCCCACTCGACCGTCTGGCTCAGGATACCCTTGGGTTGGAGGAATTCCTGGATAAGCATGCCGGCTGCGCCAAGCATGGCAAGGCGGGCGTGCTTGATCTCGGCCAGGGCGTAGTCCGGGTTGATGCCGTTGTCTGTGAAGCCGACGGGGTCGAAGCCCAGGTCCCCGGGCACGAACTTCTCGGGATCCTGAAAACCCACGTCCACGGCGTTCCCAAACGGGTTCACGCCCGCTTTGGCTTGTGTCTTGGCGGCGCCAGAAAGGTCAGAGAAGCGGCCCTGGACGACTTTCTTGCGCTCCAAGGGGGTCAGGTTGTCTTCGAACGTGAAGCGCTCATTGTACACCTTGCTAAAGGTCGCCACCTCCACGAAAGATATGGCCAGAATGATCTGCGCCAAACCCAAGGTAGGCACGGCGCTCAATGCTTTAATGGCGTTCAGCTCCGAGAACTCGGGCGCAAACTTGAAGCCCTCGAATCCAGCAGGGGCCTGCACCAGCTCGGGCGTAACCATACCCAGCGTGGCCAACATGGCCAATCGTCCGTGCTTGAGCTCCGCATTGCGCAACCAATTCACATCGAAGATCTTGGAAAGGCCAAAAGGATCGAAACCGAAGTCCCCCACCAGAGAGCCGTCCCCGATCTCGGGCCGTGTGACCCAGGGAAGGGCGGTCGAGAGGGTCGGGTCGTCCCGGACGTACCACTTTCCGAGTGGGCCCGAGCCAGGCTCCACCTCCTTGAGGTAGTTGTTGGCAGTAGCGGCCTTACCGGCCTTGGCTCCCTTCCCCGCCTTGATGGCCTCCATCTTGGTTGCGGCTGGCACCCGGGCGTTGGGGGTGAGGAAAGCCTGGGCGCCGACCAGACCCGACAGGAAGAGGACTGCGGTCTTCATCGCGGTTGATAGGACGCAAATAGGGGGCCTGGAACGGAATGTATTTATAAGGTGTAGATTAGAGGGAGTGCGGATTTACGAACAATAATAGCACCAGCTTTGGTCTTCAAAGACATGGTCTCTCACTACAGCGCGAGGTCGAGATAGATTTTAAACTTTCTCAGAGTGGCAGCGTGAATGTGCGTTACAACTCTTTGAATCTTTGGAAAGCACTCAACTACAATAAGTGTATGAGGTGCCATGTATTGACAAGTCAAAAGAATTCATCGTCTGAATCCATGTCTTCTGGAGCCAAAATCCTTCTCTGCCTCGCCGTACTGTGCTTCTCATTAGCGCCTGCTGGCCCTAGGCTTCGATAAAGCAAGAGCGCACATGAGAGCTATCAGCGGACGTATTCGGTCCCAACAAGTTGACTCAATAGGTCCTAGGGAAACGCATGGTCTAGGTCCTGGAATGAGTTCATCAGGCAAGAAAGGGGCCGGACAGAGGAGTCGGGGAAGCGAGCGATGGGAGTTGAATTGAGGAGGATACCTTTCCTGCGGTCGACTGGTCTGCGTGGAAATAATGCCCCACAAGGAAGGATAAATCTTCTCCCTCGCGGCGTAGCGCCCTCCTCAAGAGCTGCCCAAGTTTAAATCTGCGCAATCTTTGGGCCCCAATATAGCTCTGAGCCTCACGAATGGCTTCATGGCTGCCTCCTGGTTGACGTGCGGAGCCAGAAAGGATTTCCTCTTCAACGTGAGCGTTAAATGCTTGTCCCATGTCCGACGCGGGGGCGACCCCGCGTGGACGTGCGCTTGCAGAACGTTTACTCCCTCCTCCTAGACAATGAAGTATGTGGAATAGAACACATGTACTCTCGTGTTTGGGGATGTGCACGATTATGAGCGAGGAGAAGTTTTTGGTGTCAAAATCACACTCTCTTCCACCTATTAATCCTACACGAGCAGATCCACTCCCCCTTCTTCAAAATGAAGTCCGCGATGGTACTTGTCGGCAGCTTGGCTGTGGCCTCTGCATTCGTTCCTGCGGCCCCTAAGATGTCTCGCAGTAAGTATAGCGCGCGGGAGGGTCATGCATTCGTGGAGAATGTGTTTGACGTTACGAAATGTAATTTGAGGATCGAGGGATGTAACCGTCCTAGACTATGAGGGGTTCCAAACACGTAGCACTTTGCGATGAAAATTTTCATGTCGATATCTGCATAACTCTCTATCGGTTTGAGGGCTGGATAGTCGGGTGTGTCGGGCGGTGGGGAGATTGTACATGACGTGACCTCGCAGATGAGGGCAAAGTACTACTTTTTGGAAAAGTGGGTAGCTTTTTACCGGCCCAGCTGACCTTAATTTTCAAAAAGTGTTTGCGAATCTAAGGACTCATACGCCAACCCTCTTTCTGTTTTTGACAGCTCGTGGGATGACACGCATGGCCGTGAACGACATCCTGGGCTCAGACGTGGAGACTGGCGGCGTGTGGGACCCCCTCAATTTTTCCAAAGACGAGGGCAGCCTGTACCGATATCGCGCCGTGGAGCTCAAGCACGGCCGATTGGCGATGCTTGCCGTGTTAGGCCTGTGGGTCTCTGAGTTCTATCACCCCCTCTACGACGGAAAGATCTCACCGGGCATCAAGGCCATCGGGGAACTGCCGGGCCCGGCCTGGCTGCAGATCCTTGCCACTATTGGTGTGATTGAACTGACCGTGGGAAAGCAGGACACGGAGAATAAGGCACCGGGCGACCTCGGCTTCGGGTACAACTTCAACCCCTTCAAGAACGACCCCGAGAAGTTCGCCGAGCTGCAACTCAAAGAACTTAAAAACGGGCGCCTGGCCATGCTTGGCGCGGCAGGAATTCTGCTGCAGGAGAGTATCACCGGCCAGACTTGCTTCGAGCAGATCGCCGCGCAGCATCTCAGCCCGTTTGGTGACGGACAGGGCTTTTTCTGGTGAGCACCTTTTCAGATAGTCCTTTCAAGGGCTGATCTCTATGTGCTATCCTTCAATTTGACTGCTTTCGCTCTCACCATGCACTTTACACCCATTCTCAACTTTTCTGATTGTATGCCATAATCTTTGACAGAGCGCACCTTCCAAATCGCATTTCGTGGCCACTGATAGTAGTCAACCTTTTTTTATGCATTCGTCGTTGAGAGACCTCTAAAAGGTTCATGGGATGGTATGAATCCATAAGAGGATCTAAACAAAAAATGAGTAAGGAAGTGCGGCATAAGAGGATGAACTCATCGGCCTACCTGCCTACTGACTTGTGGTAGGGCGCGTACGAAGAGATAGTGCATGTGTGTAACGCGGGGTGGAATGCGCCGAGAAGGCTCGCGCCACAAAGCTAGAAAGAAATAATGTCAGAGTGCCCACAAGGTGCATCGTTTATCTTTTGTTTTCCCATTGTTATCGAAGACATTAAAAATCTTGGCATTCCTTGTAACATGGGACGACGCACGACGGGCTTTTTTGGCGGGAGGGTCCCGGGCGCTTACGTTGCATCGCCTTACGAGACGTAACAGACTCTCGCTTCGTTGGAATCCACCGATTCTGTCAAGGCGCGATCGACCGATAACCAAGAAATACGCACACAAATCAACTCACGAGTCCTTGTGGCATGCATGCATACACCCCATTTCGCCGTCCCCGGTCCATGCACCAGTCGTGCGAGTGGCAGCTGGGCGCGGCGGAGGCCGGCCCTGAGCCCGACCAATCAGGGGCCAAAGCTCTCGCTTGAAATTTTCTCCCTCCCTTCCGGTTCCATCGGATGTCTCTCAAATGGACGCCCTGCACATGCACCCGCGTCCTCCCGTCCACCTGGGGCCGGTCCTCGTTTTCTTTGACTGGCATATTTTTGGGTGGAATGAAGTGTCCTACAGCTGGATAGCGTGTGGCTCTTGAGCCGGGTGGTAGCACGGTCGTAAGGTAGGATTTGAAGATGGGCAAGACCGGCGTCGAATAAGGTTGGCGAGCCCTCCGGCCCGACCCTCATGTACGTGGTTTGTGTGAACAGAATAAGGTCTAATAGGTTCTGTGAAGTCCCATTTTCATATTTGAATGATACGCGGTTACCTCTGCTGCGGACATTTATTCCGGAGGCTACCTTGTCAACCTTCATAACGCGTTGCATTTCAAACCCGACACACGTGGTTCACAGGCGTCTGAGCAGCCACAGCAGCTGCTCGGAGAAATGGCGACACCCAACATAAATGGTGGCTTTTGTGATGGCCGTCGCAAAAGTAAAGTGCCTGGCGATGTGTATACGCCTACTACTACCGCCAGTACGCACTTTGCTGTCCGGCCCGGCTCCCTCTCCACCGGAGTGCCTGCCTTCTCGCTGCCGCTGTCTTCGAATTCATGCAGCCATGCCTATGCCGGCAGCAACAAAGCGGTCAGCTATGGTTCTTCATCCTTGTCACCAGCCAGTGTACTTCCCCGTGAGTACTTGCTTGAAATGCGAGAAATGATTCGACAGCGCCTGGAAGCCACGCCGGCTGAAAGAGAGACGGACCTGGTCGGGTTCGCGGAGTGGGTATCTCTATTCGTTGGAAAAGCCCTCACGAGTCGCCGGACCGGATTGCCCCTGCCTTCCATGGCTCTGCCCTGGCAAGCGCCACCCAGCAGTGATCATCGGAAATTGCGTCCAGGGATGGACAAGGCGGACTCGCCTGACAGGTGCCTCCGGCGGAAGACAAGCCTCAAAAATGCAGCTGTGGCGGACGAGTCTTCTCAGGTCGCAGCCGCGGTGCCTAGCTCCCCCTCGTCCAATTCTCTGTGCTCGGCGGGGGAGTCGACAGAAACCACATGTGCGGGGGTGGGGATGAATCCTGAGAGCGAGCAGGAGGACGATCAAGTGACCTCGCTCTCCAAACCTCCAGATGTGCCGCCGTCCGCGGCGCCTGAGATGACCAAGCCCGTCGCCCGTGGCCACAACAGAGAGATGGAGGTCATCTCCATCCTTTTGGACTTTTCTACTAAAGCCAAGGCGAACGTCGACGAGAAGCAGGGGGAGGACTCCTCCGTGGTGGAACCGATTTCTTTGACCAGCCAACCTTCTCCGAGGCTGGGAAAGCAAACGCCCCTCTCGAAACAGTCACTCATGGCACAGGATGTGTCCCTCGGTGCAGGCAAATCGCATAAAGGATGCAAGGATGAGAAGCCATGGTGCCTAGGTGTCGACATACAGCAGAAAAATGCTGGAAGCGTTGCGCCTGCAGTAGGAGCAGGCCTGGTTCCGCAGGGGCAGACGACGTCAAAGCCTTCCACGTCCTCGCCCACCCGAAGCGCCGCTCATTTTCAGCCCTCTGGGAAGCAGCGTTTGCAAGACCAGGGCCGTGAGGCGTCCGCCCCTACCCCTGGATATGTATATTTCATGCAAGCGGGCTGCCCCCGCGAAGGCGTGAGGGCCGGTAACTGGACGTATTTTCACGGCGCTGGCGAGAAAGGCCGACCCCACACGAACATTTTCATGGGCCAGCAGCTGCACACGCCAGGTGTTTCGGCGGAAGAGCGCCTGGCGGTGGCTGGTGTGGTACGCTACATCCATGACCCCACGCGCAATGCAGCACTAGTGCTTGATCCGCGGAAATCCGCTTTTGTCCTGACACCTCTTGCCCCCCTCCAGCCGTTGCTGACAGGCGAGTACTTGGAGGAGGAGGCGCGGTCCCGTGTCATGTCGCACCTGGTGGGGCGCTGGCTGGCCTGCCCGGCCCGAGCGTCAGAGACGTGGGCCCCGTCGACGGTGTCGTCCGCTTGTTTCCCTTCCACGCCGGCAGTGCTTGTCCGAGACATGCCTTCGGGAGCGCCAGCAGAAACCGTGACGCCCATGACAAGGACGACGGGGCACAGGCCGACTCAAGTGGCGCCGCCTCCTCTGTACGGTGACTTCCACCCGCACCCATTCCCTCCCAATTCCATCCCCTTCAGTCATCCAGCTGCCCCTGTTAAAAAAGTGGTACCCCCTCCTCCATCCCCGAGACCGATGGCACCGCTTGGATCACAAGCTTTGCATCCCATGCAACATCAGTGGCCGGCATCCTTCCAGCAGCAGCAGCAGCAGCAGCAACAGCAACAGCAACACCCTCCTTACCAATATCGCCGTCAACCTTGCTCCCAAGCCACTGTGCATTAGCTTTTTCTTATTTTGCGCGCTTTAGAGCGCTTCCTAGTAGGCGAGGGGAGGATTGGCTAGCCTCTATGCTGGCTTATGTTTGATACTGAAACAGTATTAGATTTGCTTTGCTTTTGAGCTCTGAACCCGGTCGTCGGAAGAGGGGTAAACTAAATTCATTTGAAAATGATATGACGCTGCAGATATGCTTGATGGTCGATACGACGTATGTTGCCATAGAGCAGTCGTCAGATAAGCACATATAGGGGTGGAGGGGTGTCGATGATTAGGAAAAAAAGGTTGTTTAATTAGAGTGGCTTTTTGAAGGCCATATCAGATATCGGACGTACGACAAAAAATGTAGGATAGCAGTTATGGAATTTGAGTTCTCAAAGCACTTGTCTTTTGAACAATGATATCCTTAGAGAAACTAGCATGGGTCAACGCCATGCCGAAATTCATAGTATGGAAAAAATCACATGGAGAATAGAGGCGCTGGGTACACAATTTTGTACCCTATCCCAAAAGGAAAAAATACAGTTCTATCGATTGAGGGCTAGTGCGATTCTGTAGAGCGCCATCGGAGCGACACACGAAGATACTTAATTGCACTGTCAGCGCCAAGATGGCCTGAAGGTTACTTTTACGGCCTCGCAGCTTTCCATAATGGGGTCCGGAAACGACATCAAAAAAAGACATTGGTTCATCAAAATATTGTCTCTTTCCTTGTTTTAAAAATCAAATGGGGCTTGGTTCGAATTTCCGTCTCCTACTTCTATCGCTTGAAGGTGAACAGTAACCTCACACAAGGTTCGGGAAGAAATTGCATCGTGATCATCATTACAAAAATCGTAATGCGCGTCTCCGCAAGCTCCAAATCCATTCAGACATTTAAGGCTTCTAGCATGAACACATGATTGCGAAAGGGAGGGGGGAAATTGCTCCACCCAAACCCTCGAATTTTTTGTAAGCGTACGAGCCTACCATACGATCCTCGCGAGTCGCTCACCGTCTCCCTCAACCCCGTCGCAAAAGCGCGGCTGAGGAGGAAGGCAAGATACAAAAAAGAAGTGCAATCAGGGAAAGGAAGATCGCAGATGAATTTTTAATCATAGAATTTGACAAATCTACTAGGCCTGCGACATCTTTTTATGGCACGGGCATAAGTATCGCAGCAACTCTTAACTCCTCCCCCCTGCCTCGGCCCCGGGTGCTCGCTGTCTCCGCCTTCACTTTCCCCTCGAGTGCTTCCCCCCCTCCTTGATCAACTAGTACCGTGCTCCCGGTCCATGTAAGCTGTGCACTTTAGTACGTATGTTGCCAGTCGGATTTATGATGACAGAAGCATTCGTACGCCCGAAGATACGAGCGTCAGAGACATCTTGCGCTGCTGAGAAGTCGGCCTTCAGCTTCGTCTAACCCACACTTACCCGATGCGCGCTTTTTCGGCAACAGGAATTATGGCAACTCAAGCGCAGAAGCATGACCGCCAGCTGCACCTTTTGAAGCCCGAGGAAGTTCACGTCGAGCGTGATGGCAAGGGCGACCAGGCAAGCACCCGGGCGAGAGTCGTAGCAGCCTCGCTGCCTCGAAGCTCGATCATCCAGTTCCTGGACAGTACCCGGAATGCAATGGTGGAGGACGAGATCGATTGCACGTCGCACGATGAAGGCTGTAATGTAGCCGGTTTGAACCCTCCAACACATCAGGTGCGCATCAGTGCCTATTTTTCTCATGTTGCAATTGTTCTTTTTTGCGTAAGCGTGTTGTGTGCGGCCGGTCAGTATAGGGCAGCCTATGGAAAGTCCAACACAAGCGTTATGTACTTGTCGTCAACATCATACCTGAGTAATTAATTACACATTCCTTGATCGATAGCAGCTGGAACGCGAAATTTTGACCTCCCTGATTGACTTAGTGACGAGAGAGGTCTGTCACACTGTGCACCGCCTGGTCAAGACTGGTCTCCTAAGTAAAGACGAAGTGCTCGCTCGACCCGTGACATGCACAACCAGCGCCCAGACTTCCACCGCAAATGGACTCCACGTTCCCGCAAAGGCCTCAGCCAATGGCAACAGTTTTGACATCTACGGTCGAGTTCCCCCCAAGGAGCCAAGATACAATTTTCAATGCAGCGCCTGTGCTCGTAGCGTCAGTGTTTTGCGCTACGCCCCACATTTAGACAAGTGTTTGGGAAAAAATAAGTCTGGCCGAAGTGCCGGATCTCAACGGAAATCAGCAAATGGTATCTCGGGCTACGGCAACGGCACCGATAGCAAGGACCCTGTTGCTGCTGCCGTTGCGGCCTCCGCGGCTTCCGCGCTCATAAAGAAGAAAAAGCGGAAGCGTAATTTTAATTCACACCCGGACGTGGCCTCATACATTTTTCCAGTTGGGCCCATAGTACTGCGCCTGCGCGTCGATGCGGACGGGAGGGCAGTGCGCGTACTCTCTCCCCATGAGATAGCAGTGGTTGGGCTAATCACGGCGCCCTCGGTGCCCGCGCTAGGGGAAGAAAAAAAGCCCCCAAAAGCCATGACAACGAAGAAGCAGCAGCAGGAGAAGAACGTGAAGAAGAGTAAGGGAAAAGAGGAATTTTCACGGGGCCTCATCCCCAAAGAGATTGATGTCATCCCCTCCCCGGCACCCATGAGCGCGGCTGTCTTGCCTCAAGCTGGCGCTTCACGTGATCCTCCTTTTCGGATTGACCAAGGCCAAAGCCATTCATGTCCACCGCAGTACGTACAGAGATCACCTTCAATAGTACAGACGCAATACATGTCCTCTCAAGGGAGAAACACTGCTGAGCACCTGAATGGGAACTTTTCATCCATTTTCAACGGTCAAGGGCAGCAGGAAGCTCGTCACTCTGAAAGCGTGACGGGTGTCCCACTTCATTCGACACTACCTTATGTAGCAACATCCGGTAATTCACAGCGGCCTCTGATATCTCTCAATTCTGGCAACTTCCATGAGAAGGAGTTGCAACAGCGGCAGCAGCGGCCACACCACCAACAAACCAGTGCTCCCTCTGATGACTTCCTTGGCCGTCAAGATGCGCCACGGCAACAGCAAAGACATCAAGGGCACAAAAATCAGCAGGGAGGAGGATTCTGGGGGGAGCAGCATCGGCAGCTCTCCCACTCCGCGCCTCGAGCGAGGCAGGTAGGGGATATCACTCTTGCGCAGCAAAGACAGCATAATTTTCACGAAAATGCACAACAACATCTTCATCAAGAGGGTCACTGTCAACAGCACAACCAACGACAACCACAATATTATCATCATCATCATCATCATCATCATCAACAACAACAACCACCATCACCACAACAACAACGACAACGACAACAACAACAACAACACCACCACCACCAACAACAACAACAACTACTAATACTATAATAACATCAACAGTAGCAGCAGCAGCAGCAGCAAGACTGATAATCAGGGAGACAGAAAAGGAGGCAAAGAAGATGCCCTCTTCCAGTCAGTCCTTCCCTACCTCCCTCCCTCCCTCTTTTGCGCCAAGTAGTCGTCCTGCCGTCGAGACCGCAAGGACAGACCCCATCTCTTCCACCTCATCCTCCACCTCCTCCTCCTCCTCCT
>Ga0102934_1001861_pt1 | contig 14804 bp, 19 predicted proteins | sample SalPonR2_A_D1_MG_FD_78175 | JGI IMG/M metagenome (GOLD analysis project Ga0102934, IMG submission 78175) | Salt pond soil microbial communities from South San Francisco under conditions of wetland restoration - Salt Pond MetaG R2_A_D1_MG | ecosystem: Environmental > Aquatic > Marine > Intertidal... | reverse complement strand
GCCGGAGCTCATGGAAAAGTTTGAGAAAAATGAGCGGGAAGGTACTGCTGAGGACGTTGAGGACAAGGCAGGAAAGGGAGAAGGGGAAAGACAGTAGGCCTTGGAGACTCTGCCCTTGTACAGAGAGTGGAAGCAATCAGGGGGTAAAAGACTTCATGTGTGTGTGTACAAAGAAAAAGTCCTTGTATGTTTCACATTTCTAGGTCACGCTGGCCTCGTTATCCTTTGTTGACTCCTAATGCTCCCACACCGTGACGTACAAGCGGTGACTGCACCCATCGATCCCGAATGTGGGAGAGGGTAATGCAGGCGGAGCCGGACAAATGAAGACGTGTGTGCTCGCAATTTTTGGGTGCCAATACGGCAATAATTCGCTGTCGCATGAATTTTCTTTTTACACACCATACCCCACTCGACCGAATTTTGTAACAGACCTCGCTCCTCTCATTTTGGAGTGTTCCGACTGCCATCACATTTCTCAGCAGACGAAGTCACGTATCTCTACATATCTAAGCTTTATCCGAGCATCATCCTGCATGCAGCCCCTCATTCTTTACGCCGCCAAAGCCAAACCCACGGTTTGCTTCTCGTAATTGAAAGTCGTGTAGTACCGGCGCATGAAGGAATCGCCTGATGGAGAAAAGATTGGCAATTTGAACAAACATGAGGAAATGGCCCGCAACATTTGTGCCAAGGCGTCCATCTGACTCAGTAAAATCGCTGTACTTTGACGATGTACCACCCGTGTATTCCTCTGTGATCCCACTTTTCAACCCTCTTCCTACCCAGAATCCAGAGGGGGCCGGAGGGGCGGGGAATGTCCAAGCCCATGAAGGCGAAGAGGCAGAGGCCGCCGTCGCGGATCTTGTAGTCGTCCGCGCTCAGTGAGTAGGTACGCCTGAAGAGAACGTAGGAGGACCAGGACGTTGGTCAATGAGTGACCATCTATTCAAAATCACACACCTCGACGCGCCACTTTCTCCTATCTGACGCGCAGAAACGATGCTGCCAACGAGCTCTCCTCCCCTCTTTCCTCTCTAGCCTACCCGTCGATCACAAAATCGATGTCAGGGCCTTGGGCGTTGCAGTCGATCAAGTACTCCCCCAAGATGAAGCGGGTCGCCCCCACCAGCTTCGCCAGTTTGGCCACCTCCTTCTTGGGCCCCGTGATCAGCGAGGTGCCTTTCCCGTACGGAGAGGCGGGTCCGGAGGGGAGGGGATGTGAACGAGAGGGCACAATGTCAAACGGTCGTTCTCAAGGCAGCCTCCTACCCAGCCCCCGCCTCGCGTCATCCCTGTTCCTTACCCGAGTCGATGATAGCGGAGTCGACATTAGTGAGGGAGAGGCCGTGGACCTGCACGTCCTCGAGGGCGACCTCCCAGTACGTAGCGGACTGGGGCAGCAAGGAGGACGAGAGTTGGGGCGAGGGGAAGAGAAGCAGAGAGTGCATGGGGGATACGGGTCAGTCATCCTCTGTAATGCTGCTGTCTACTCTTCTTTTTTATAATATGCTTCAGCAGGTGGAAGATTGCTAATCTTAAAATGTTCCCCACATCTTTCATCCCCTCCTTGCCTTTACCTTAAGAGGCACGTAGTGGATATCCCCTTTGTAGTGGGCCGGATCAGTGCCCCCCAGCGTCAGCTCACCCGGGGCATTGTCCTGTGTGTCCGAGGCCATTGAGCGGTGAGGCTGGTGAGTCGCAGACGGGCTCAATAAATGAAGAAAAGGAGGAGCACGACAGCACATTGAAAAATGCGGGGCATTGGAGGCTCTGTGCAGCGTCTATGCATAGAACGCCTCCCGCCTCTCTCTCCATCTGCAGGGAGAATAATGATAAAGACGGCGGCAGGCCGAGAAGGGACGGCACGCACCCCAAGGTAGAAACTGAAGACGGGTTCCGCGACAAGACCCTGCTTGATCAGGTTGTGGAAGGGCGTGGTGACCTTGCCCACGGAGATGGAGTCGAAGCCTAGGCTAGAAGTCGGGAGGAGGGGAAGGAGAGGATGAGGGGTCTAGCGCGGGGGCGATGCGAAGAAGAGCAAAGCCAGCCCGCTCCGGGCTATGGCGTCGGTTGCCTCTCAAGTCCCCCCCCCGCCTTCTCCTTTCGCCCGTCCCCCTCCACCCCTCTCACCCCAAAATGCCATCGAAGGATCCGGCGGCGAAAGCTGCGCCCAATCCCGAGGCGTCCGTCACCTCGGCAAAGGCCTGCTGGGAGATGGTGAGTCCGCCAAGCTCCACGTCGTCCTCCGAGAAGTATCCCTGCCAGAAGGAGAACATGGATAGAAGGGGACAGCACCAATTTAGGACGGTGGCCTCGAAGTAAGCGATGATTACGAAAGTAGTGAAAGGGGGGGAGAGGAAGGACGCATGTGGCAACCCAAAAAACGCCGGGAGGGGAGGGAGGGAGGTTGGGGACTCTACCTGGACAGGGCCGCTTCCGTACATGATCTTGAAAATGGCCCCATTTTCCACGTAGGTGTCGCTGGCATCGTGGTCGTACTTGGCCTTTGAGGCGCAGGACGCCAAGCAGTCCTCGGAAGGGATCCAAAGGTTGGAGGATCCTGTGTCAAAAATGACCTGTCAAGGCGCAGGGTGGTGTTGGCTGAGGTGATCCATGCAGACGCAACCGAATTCAGTCATGAAGTCCTCCGTCACCGCCTCGGATGACCTATCCCAACAATTAAATACTACAAATCATTTCCCACCCACTAACTTGGAATGCCTGTCGGTCCGACCCCACGCTTATCTCTCCAAAGTACTGCGCATTGGACACATCCGAGATAATGATATCGCCTTCTCCGGGCTCATCGGTGCCCTGCAAAGGCCTGTCAAATTCGATGAAGAAAGCCATATTTTCAGCTTAAATCCGAAGTAGTAGTGGCATAATGGGGCTTGGAAGAATTTAAAAGGGGCCCGGGTGGCACTCGCTCCCCTTCTTATTTTGCGCGTGCATTACCAGCAAACACAGCGAAAATTACCTTTGGGGATGCGCAAGAATGGAGTCAATCACCTGGGCAGCAGGACGCCGCTTCAACGGAATGCGTAATGTTTGCCCCTTGATAGATTCCAGCACGGCCAGAGACAGAAGGCAAAGAGAAAGGCGCATGAGCACTTGTCAGTCCTGTAAGAGGTAGGTGGAAACTGTTCCGAGAAGTGAAGGAAGCGCGGCGCAAAAACAGTCAGACAACAAGAGAATCCGGGCATGCCCGCCTGCTGGTGAGAGAAACCTCCAAAGACACAGCCGTAATTGTGCCACACCGTGTGGCCTGCGCGGGAGGCACGAACACCAAGGATAAAGGTTTGAATGCGTGCGGGAAAAAGCTTGTCAGCGAGACCCGCCCTCGCTGTGGGAGGCTTGAACTCCCCGGCGGACGTGGGAAAAATTTGTCCCAGAAACACATTAACGGACCAAACCTGGAAAATCATTTGCATTCAAATCCATCCTGATGTGTATTACAAGAAGTATTACGAGATTGGGCAAGTCACTGGCATTTAGTACCGCGGCCATTGTCAGAAAACATGCCGCTACGCTTCACGGTAGCGTAAAGGCTTTGTTGAAGCTGGAAAAAAAAGCGTCCGCAGGTGACATCTCCACGCGTTCCAAAGCTCATTAGATCCATCATTCTCACTCATAACTTGTCTATCGTTTTTATATCTACATAGCTGACATCTGACGCCTCACCATGCGCTCAAAATACTCAAATGTGCTCTTTTTGGTGCCTCCACTGCCCAGATCGATTTCTACCTCAAGAGAACTCACGATTGACGCACGATGTGCTGTCTTCTAATATTTTCCTAGTACTCCCAAGCTTTGCATACTTGAGTCCTGCAGTGGGGTTTATATTGACTGACAAATTTCGTTTAGTCGACTGATCTCGGGCTCCACTTTGTCCGTCGAGGGCACTATGACTGATGCATTCCTTTACTGATGCAAATGTAGCGCGATGCTTCCCGAAAAAGGCGCAACATATACAGCTCCTAAACGAAAAACATATTGAAAAATGAAAAGAAAAGACACCTGCGTTGGGAAGATGCAAGGATGACCAGGCGCGAATTTTGCCCCGTGCCCGCCACTTGTCCAACAAGTTCGCATGATCCATCCCCAGGCTCTTGTCAGCATCATGTTCGTTGTCCTATTGAAACGATTGCTTGTTTTCATCTATACTTGCCATTCTCAAGCCACGTTTAGTGGCGTTTTATCCCTATACACGCATCCTTTTCTTCCCGAGAGAGGGAGGCGTCATCGAAGTCTACACGCCGTCATTCTACTCCACAAAGAAAATCTCCTTTCTCGCCAGCTTGCGGATGCCCAGCCGTTCATAATCCTTAGCAGAACATCATCCGACCATTCACCAGCCTATTTTCACCAAAAATAAGTCACATTGTGAACACCAGCTATCCTTTTAACACCAGCTATCTTTTATTCGAGCTCCTCTATTCCTCTTGTCCCATAACCCCCCTCTTCCAGTCTCTGTTCTCATTCCAAGCCTCTAATCCTCCTTCAGCTCCGAAGCCCCCGCACCTGAAGGGCTCATGATCAAGCCCCCTATTTCTCCTCCCAAGGCAGCGCTTCCTTTCCTCGGCGAGGCTTTTCGACCCGTCTTGAGGGGCCCCGTCTGCGCCGCCGCCCAGTACTTGGTCATGAACTTGAAGAACCACATCATGTTCACAACGACCAGACCCACGGCTGCGGCTTGGTGCAGGGGGTGGGATTTGGGCTCCATCAGGATGACGCAGGCGAGGATAGGCGCTAGGATGGGGATGGTCAGCGTCATGGCAAGGGCGAAGATGGCCTGATGGGGGAGGGGCCGAGGGAGGCAGGGACCCGTGTGAGTGAGCCATCAACATCTCCATGACGCATCTGCCACGTCCAGCTCCCGCATCATTATCCCTTTCTTTCCCCCTTCCCACCTGGTTCGTGCGTGCCAGGGTCGTATCCTTCCACCCGACTTCCCGCAACAAGTAGCGCAGATACATGAAGGGGTTCGCCAGCTCCGCTACAAAGAGCGCGAAAGTCACATCGGCGCCGGAGCGGCCCGAGGACCAGCATGCCCACGACCCCACGAGACATGAGGCGTGGTGGAAGAGCTGCATCCAATCATATCTGCAGGGAAGGGGGAGGAAAAGAAGAGGAAAAGAGACCAAGAAGCGGCCGGGAAGATGCAGCGTGAGAAGAGGCTTCGCACAGAAAATGAATGAGAAAGTTTCAATCAGAGCAACTATAATCCTAACAATCTAAGATCCTATCGAATTGCTTGTTTCCCCCCCGCCCGCCGCCCATTTTCCCTGCTCCCACGTACTTTGCAATAACGTAGCCGTAGATGATCCAAGAGATCAGATCGTAAAGGAAGAAGCCTCCTGCCACGTTTACTACGATGTCCTGCCCAGGCGTATTAATCCCTCCGATTTCCAAAGGCCGGCAAATGAAGGATAGGCGGTAGGCGAGGGTCATAGTGGTGAATGCGTGGAAGATTGCGACCACCCGCGTCTAGAGGGAGGAGTGGTCGAAAATTCGCGGACTCATTGGAAAGCTTCAGGATTCGACAACGTTTGGGTGTCTTCAATCGATCATTCGTATGTACTCTGCATGACTAAATCATTGTGGTTTACTGTCGACCCACGACTGACGTCGTTTGGTTCCCGTGACTTTCCGTACCTTATAACCGAATGTGCGCCCCTTGAAGATGGGCAAGACCTGGACTATTCCAAAAAGCAGAGACCATATGGTGGCAGAGACACAGACGCCACTAATCTGTTTGACAGGGTGTTATACAAATTTAACGAGGCAAAAAGCCGTAGGTCAGAAACTAGCCAAAAGTGTTCCATTGCTACATTGCTATCATAATTAGAGCTTACCGGCGCTGCCATCCATTGAGCTGTGATGCCCAGATTGGGGCCAAGACAGGAGGCTGCGGCTTGAGTTCCGGCCATTGTACGCTTTGTGTGATGCCGGCGCCGAAATCACTGAGCAACACAAGAAACAGTGTCCTCCTCCTCTTCCTACTACGTGATTGTGTTGCAGACGGTGAATTGAACTATTATATCTCATTTAAGGAACAAACGATTGAAGGTGCTGCGAAATGTAAAGCTTGTAAGGGAATTCGACAAACTAAGGACCACCGAGAATGTTTACTTGCATTCCTAACTTTCCTTTTTGTTTTGCTTCGTGCATCTTACGATGTTACGATGAGAGGAAGCCCACATTAATCGTTCAAGCAGAATTTGCGTAGTGAAGTCTAGCGAGGGAAGGCCTCTCTGCCCCTTGCAAAACGTGAAGAGCAACAACACCCTATTTGAGCCAGACGGCGAAGGGACGCAGAGGGAAGCTGACAAAGCTGCCATCAGCCCGAGTAACGGTTTTTCAAATCTTCAAAGGCCGAACCGGGGTCTCGCACATACACCTGGCCAGGCGTTTACCTTCGTGGATGTTTTCTTAAGTCTTTTGACTGAAATTATGAGACATGAATTAAGAGAAAGGCAAATAAAGATGATCAAGTTTGACGGGGAAGCCATGACTTTTAAACCAATGCTTTGAAGCCGTCTTTTCCAAAAAAGACATCCTTCAAGGCACGTCGTCTCCCGCGTGTAAATGCTCGTGGTGAGAGGAACCCACACTTTTGATACATTTCTAATTATTGGCTCATTTCAATCATCAATATGATCAATAAAACTTCTTATCTGATACCGATACGACAGGCCGTTATCCCGACCTCTCATTGTGCGTGGCGTACTTGCATTTTTAAGCTACTGCCTTAAATAAATAGCGATTAATATCAAGAGACCCCTACAAAAAAATGACAAAAAGACAAGCAGATCCTGTTCCACTACCGTCTGCTCCTCCAATGTCTCACTGCTCTTCTTCATGCATGTCGAATGAGCAACAGATCCGTCTCGACATCACGTCGCCTATCAAGAAGCAAAGACACCTCCCCGCTTTGCAGCCATCTTCCTCATCCCTCGATTGTGCCACCTCGTACAAGTACTCGGTTGAAGCAAATGCTCAAGCTGAGGCAAATACAGCCAAGAGAAGGCAAAGTCGTACCCGAAACACAGTTCTTGCCATGGTAATCGTTACAGAGCTCATCGTCCAAATTTTGTCGGCTGCAATGGTGCCTTTCTTTCCAGATCACGCGAAGAGGTATCTCAACGCCGACTCCACCATTGTTGGTGTCATATTCTCCCTGTATCCGCTCTCTCTTTTTCTAACCAGCCTTGTGATAGGCATGGCCTCCGCCCGCTTCGGCCGTGCTTTTGTGTACACAAGCGGCCTTATCCTCCTTGGGGGCGGCACCGTAGGTTTCGGTTTTTGCAACGACCTCACCTCTATCATGATCATGCGGGTGGTTCAAGGAATTGGTGGTGGCTGTATTAACGTGGCAGGTATGGCGTTGCTTCTGCAAGTCTCCATTAACATTGAGAGAGACGTGGGCCTCGACCAAGCCGCCATCGGGTTGGGTTACATTGTAAGTCACTTTTGGCTTGTCTTGGTGATTATGATTCAATGGGAAAGGTTTCAGCTGTTCTTCTAATGTTTTGAAACACGCTTTTCTTGCTCTTCCTGACCTCGCTCTACCGTCTGTCTCTGCTCGCCTTCGTCCTTCGGCCTTGACCTCACCCGCTCACATGTCCTTCCATTTAAAACAGCTGGGTCCTCCTCTCGGCGCCATTCTCTACGCCTACATGGGCTTCCGTGACCTTAATCTTGTCCTGGGGGCTATTCCTATTGCCCAGCTTTTCCTCTTTCCCTTCGTCGCTCCCTCCATCCCCTCCCTGACATCCGTCGGAGACACGGCCTCTACCGGTACCTCCCCCGCCAAAGACGATGCGCCCCAGAGCCTCGAGCCTGCAAAAGGGCGCACAAAGCCGCCCAGTGACGACTCTCTCTCCCTCCGCACGCCCATCCCTACAAGTCTAGGCGTCCCCTCCCTTCTCCTCGAGGCCCCCGCCTCCCTCCACCCCGCACAGAGCTTTTTCGCTCTCACCTCTCTCCCCATTCTGGTTGTGGCCACCACCAGCGTCTTCGCCTTTACTTCCCTTGGCCTATTTGACCCGCTCGTCCTCCCTCACTTAGAGCGTGCCCTGGGGGCTTCCGTCCAGGCCGTGGGCGGGACCTTCATGATCCCGTGCGTGGTCTTTACGGGAGTCTCGCTCTTTGCGGAAGGCTTTATGAAACGGCTCGGCTACAAACAATCCATTTTAATGGGCCTGACGCTGATGGTCCTCGGCTTTCTCTGCTTGGGACCTGCTCCTTTCCTACTGGGACTGCCGTGGACTCGGGTAGGGGCCTGGATCGACCAGGTGCTGGGCTTCGTCTTCTTCGGTGTCGGGTTCGCATTCGTAGTGGTGGCAGTCGTTCCTTTGATGCATTCCTACTTGAAGCATGCGGGAAGCGAGAAGGAGGATTTCATTTCGGCCGTAAACAGCGCCGCGTCGTCTTTAGGGGAGTTTGCCGGGCCCATTCTGGGGGGAGTCATGTTCGAGAAGCTGCCAGCTCGACGAGAGATCTCGTGCACGGAGGGGGGGGACTTGAATCATTGTGAGACGGGCGCTGCGTGGACGTGCTTCATCTTCGCCTGCATCCTCGTCCCTGTCATCTTTTTCTTCTGGTGGCTGGCCCCGGGGCAGGGACAGGAGATGGGTCAAGAGAGGAAGGAGCATAGACCAGATGAGGGGCCAGGGCGAGAGGGGAAAGGCACGGGGGCGTGCATACCTGTCAATGGAAGCGAGGACTCCTGGAGGCGGCCGGTAGGGCAAAAGGCAGATGACGGCATGCCCCAGCCACTCTCGCGGGACATAGAGGCCCCATTCTCCTCCACAAGTGTTTTGAAAAGCCCAACGCGACCGTCTCCTGTCCACCCGCGGAGGCCTGGTGGCGTCTCTACGCGACAACAAGGGGACAATTGATCGACGCTCACCCCTTACAGGGACAGAGACACAGAAAAGGGAATGGATTGTTGCGGAGAAAGACGGATGACCCTTCTCTTTCAGGTGACATAGTGATTAAAATGAATCGAGGTTTTTCATCCTAATAAAATTAAGGAGCGATCATTACTGCAATTTAATCAATTGCGTTTTTAGTACCAAGCTGATCAATTTGAACTCGATACCTGTCACTGCGAGGTGGTGGCGCTTGATAGTGACGCTGTGTTTATCTTATTTCTTCTCGGCATTGATACACAAGTTCTCTTCTACGATTTTACCTATACCTAAAAAGACTAAAGAATACATGCGGGTGCACCGCCGAATAGGCAACTAAAGCGCAAGGCAAAGAACCATGTCACACAAAGCGAGAAATACAGTCTTACCGCCCCTTCTATCCTCCCCGCCCATCCAACCTCCCGCTGAGTCATTTCTCCTTCCGCGCACCTATACCCGCCAAACTCCAGCAACCCCCCCTCATCGTGGCTGGAATTCCTTCTTGTGGTGGCAAGGCGCGCTGTCGGAGCCATCGCCCAAGTGCGTGCCCACCCTTCCACAGCCCTGCTCCTAAGCCTACCCCGAGGCTTGAAACCGCCGTCACGAATATACAAACACCAAGTCGGTGAAGCTTTGGACTCAAGGGAGTCACGTCAGGACGTCCTTCTCGGCGGAGGAGGATTTTATAGGACCAGAGGGGGTCGTTGTTCATGCCCCGTGAGGGCCCAGGCGCGGGAAAGGCAGCCTTGGAATCGAGAGGCCCCGAGCTGCTCGTCGACTTCGACGAAGGCCCTTCCACGCTTCCTGGACCCTTATGCCCCACCTCTCTTCTTCCCGCCTTGGACCCGGCTAGGGACAGCGTCATGTTCGACGCCTTTGCAGACTCCAGCGCGGCCACACACAGGCAGGCTACGTCCTCCCTACTCACCCTCCCCACTGGGATCTTCCCCCCGTCCCCTTTCCCTACCAGACTCTCTGGTGCCGCCGCTGCGTCGGTGAGGGCCCCAGGCCTGATCACGGTGTAATCGACACCCGAGGCTCGGATCGCCCGCTCTCCCGCTAGTTGCCACCGGACTGCGAAGGAGATGACCAGGTTCAAGAGGCAGGTTATGGGGTTGAAGGCCGAGTAGCCCACACTCAGGCCCGTGACGCGGATGAACTTGGGCACGCCAGCTTGCCGGGCGGCCTGCAGGAGGTTGAGCGTTCCGAGGTAGTTGACGTTGTAGGGATGCTCCCTGGGGTAAGTGGTCGCAAGGGAGGAGGCGGAGTGATAGCGGGAGTCAAAAGAAGAGGAAGAGTCGGAAGCGCTCCACTCCCGTGGAGTGACAGCTCGCTTGGCCAAGGAGATCAGATGCAGGATGGCGTGGAGAACGAAGGCGGCCGTGTCCATGAGAGGCTGCGTGACGCGACTGGCCCCACTCACTGCAATGCACGCCACGCACCCACGTATTGGTGCAAGCAACGAGGAAGGATCCGTCACGTCCCCCTTCATGATAGTAACCTTGCCGACCGTCCCTTTTTCATCTTCTTGCGCGAGAGGCAGAAGTGCCAGGGCTTTGGCGGGTGCGCTGTCGGGGTCGCGGGCAAGGGCCACGACTTGATATCCTCTTGACACGAGGATTTTCACGACCAAGCCACCTACGCGTCCCGTCGCGCCCACCACTAGAACTTTTGATGCGGATGAAGAAGGAAGAGGTGGAGGGGGGGGACGGTCGCGTTGGGAACCGAGTGGAGGAAGCTTAAAAGCATGGACGCGAAGAGTTAGGGCAAGAGCGAGCAGCAGGATAGATTGTGCAAGAAACCTAAAAGTGTTCAAGCTCTTATTGCCTCTTTTACTAGTCTTGTGTATGCAATTATTCTGTATGTTCTCATCCTGTAGCCGTCTTCTCTTCATGACGCCTGTCCACGGACATGTGATAAAGAAGCGAAAATGAGGCGTAAAGAACGGCCTGGAGAAGTCGTCTGAGGGAGGAGGTCAAAATAGAAAGTATGCTTCAGCAACAAGATGTGAGATTATGAAAACTGTCTGAAAAAAGCAATTCAGAACATGAGTACTTTACATCATCGCTACCAGGACTCATGTTCTTGTTCTGGGTAGAGGTCCTGCTTCAGAAATTCGACTATCACGAGTGGTCACACATCCATGGTCCTAACGGCCACAAGTGCAGACATATTTCAGCCACTGAGATACCACCCTTCATGTTGCTTCGCATTAAAAGCTGAAAAACCCACACCAAAACGAAAATCGTAATGGAAAAACCAGGAATCACACTCTGATCTTGGACTCGCCGATGTATATACCTTGACAGCTTGGTGTGCTGAGGTAAGACTATACTCGAACAGAATCAGTTCTATAGTATAATCTCCTCTGTCTGTACTACACAAGTCAGACAACCCTTCCAACTTTGGTGACGAGAAGAGGTCCAGTCACGGAAACGTGACATATGCACTTCCTTCCTATTCCGAGCCCTTCGGAGCCCGGTGGAAGAGTGCTGGAAGACCGTCCCCCTCAGGAGTGCCCTCGTGGCCGATGAAGGGTGAGTGACATGGACGGACAGAAAAGTTGAAAATACTATCCCTAACCCTGTGAGCCTCCAATATTACAGTATGAACCTCAACCACTTCAATCATCCAAGAGATGTCTGGCCATCCCTGACATACGCCTAGTTGAGGCCGTTTCCCTAATACACATCGCGTGAAGGATGTAGTACGTTGCCAGCACAGCCTTGTCAATAAAAGATAATGACTTAGCCACGCGCTTATTGCATACCCAACACCTGATTGATCCTCTAGTTTAAACGCAACACGGAATATGACTAGGCTCGCTTTATCATTGGTCTGCTGCCTGTTAGGGTATTCCCTAACCATCACTACGGCCTTCGTGCCTGTCAGACAGCCACTGCACACGCATCAGCCGAAAGACCTGCAACCAAAGGCGTATAAGAGCTTGGCTGCCAACAGCAACTGGTTTACCTCCGTGTTGTCTAAAAACAACGGGTCGAAGGGGAAATCTGCTGCTGATGCTGCAGCGGTGGCGGCTTTGAAGCAAGACCTTTACGCAGTAGCGAAGAACAAGGACAACGGACTCAAAGCCACGGAAAGCGACAAGGCGAAGATCTTGTCGCTTGCGTCGGAGCTGATCAAACGTAACCCGACCAAAAATATTGCCACCAGTGATAAGGTGGACGGGACGTGGCGCCTGGTCTATACTAGCACCTCGGGAGGTTCAGCAGGCAAGCTCGGCCCTTTCGTGGGTCAGGTGCTGCAAAAGATCGACACGGCCGGAGGAGACTACGTGAATTTCGTGCGTCTTTTCGGTGGACTTGTGGAGGGTGCCCTGGTGGCGACTTGGGAGGTGAAGGGCGCAAACGAGTGGAAGGTCATTTTCCAAGACATCACGTTCCGGGTGTTTGGCATCCCACTTGTGGACAAGAAGCCTCTGTCAGGGCAGGCAGGGCAATGGAAGCTCACGTATGTAGATGAGGATCTCGAATTTTGACGGCGGCAGCTTTGACCAATGAGGGTAAGCCGGCCAAAGTTTCCAATATCTACGTGCTACGGCGGGTCTGAGGGTTACGAGTTTCGTGCTATCTGCAGGACGAGAGAGGATAACCCAAACGTGGGTACCAAAAAATTGATAAGTTAAAAAAAAAAAACATCGAGATTGCGTAGGTCGAAGTAGAAACTTTTGTTTAACTCGTTTTATTAACATGGCCTCGACTCACAAGGCGTGTGGACGGGGGCAATCAGAAGTCCGTCACGTTGCCTCAAGAGCAGGGCAGAGACCACCCTAAGAATACACTCGGAAGCTCCCCGGGACATGTCTTTGAGCCTTTTTAAATTAATCTTAACCAGCAACATCTTGAAATAGGAGCATTAAGCGCCCACAGGCATGAGTAGCGGCAGCAGGAATGCCGGCACTGCCTTCCGCAGTCGTCGAAGACCTTTTCCCGAGGTCTGGGAAGGTGTAGATGCTGAGGAGGCGGAAATTACAGTCCATGAGGGTAAACTTTCAAATTATAGAGCATTAAACCAGCCTAAGGCGCCCTCAAGTCTTGTGCGTACCGCAGGTGACAAGATTAATGTGGCCGAAAAGGAGAAAATCGATGAGGGGGATGGGCGGAGGGCAGAGGCTGAGGGCAACAGGCAGGGTGCAGCGGAGGAGGAGGAGGAAGAAGAGGAACAGGAGGAGAAGGAAATTGGCAACGCGCGAAGGGAGGATCAAGGAGACTCGACTTCCTCGTCCTCTACCCGTGTGAGGGCAGACCTTGGAAACCAGCGTCCATCCAAGCGACACCGTCCGCGTCGTCCGTTTGCCCACATCAAGGCCGACATCCTGCGCGCGAAGACCCTCGTGCGTCGTGCTCAGGAAGAGGCGCGACTCAAGACGCTGCAATCGTCTTCCACCAAGTGGCAGCGGTTGCTGGAGGGCGTCTGTGGCGGGGCGGGGACGCTGGGTACGCTTGCTTCTGTGGGGTTGCTGGCGCGGAAGGCCACAGGTAATTGAGCACGGTGCAGGCACAGGCGACGTTTGAGATTGAATCGGGGACTTGTTATGGGGAAGGTTAGCAGAGAGGAGGGCGTGGAGGTGGAAAGGGATGGCCGTTGGTAGGAAGGATCGGGCCGAAGGAAGAATGGAGGACAGCGTCACGTCCCTATCAGATAGACCGCGCTGGGAGGAGAATCTCTCAGGCTAAGCGCCCTCCCACCCTGAGCCTTACCTCCCTCGGCCATTCCCTCCCCACTCCCGCCCCACAGGCGCCTCCACCGCCTTCGTCGCCCTCTCGGCGCTGGCCTCCTTCTCCTTCATCTGGCGGGGCGCGGTGCGTCGGCGGGGGGTGGAAGCGGCCCAACGCCTCACGCAACTCGCCGCTCTCGATGACGACCCGTACGTGCCCGGACTCTGTGGCTGGCAGGGGCTGGGAGGGCAGTGCTGTCTGCATGTTGGTGGGATGTGCCGAACAGTCTGAGCAGAGACCGATTGTCTGAGTGTGCGCGCTCTCCTCCCTCACCCCGCTCACTCTCTCCAAACGCGATGCGGACCCCGTGCCTGTCATGCCCCTCTTTCCCTATGTCCTTCCGGTCATGCACCGTCTCTCTCCTCTCTCCCTCAGTGCCCGCATTGCTCGTCTCCTCGACCTGCTCGAGGCGGACCCCCCGGCTTTCTTCCGGGACCAGGAGGTGAGGGCGCAGGCCGTCGTCAGGGCGGAGGGGATGGAGGGCGATGATTTATCCTTAATTATCCAACCTCAAACACGTATTATGTCGCTTCTCCTGCTCCTCACGTTTCTTCCCCCTCCCTCTCTCCCTCCCCGTCTCCCTTTTTCCTTCTACAGGTAGTTGCCCTCCTTTCCCGGGCGGGGGGGGAGCTCATTTTGTTTCGCGATGAGGCGTTGGTGGAGGAGGCCCTAGTGGGGAAGGTGGTGGCAACAGGGTCTACGGCCTTCTTGCGGCAGGTGAGGGAGGGAGGGAGGGAGGAGGGAGGGAGGGACGGATGGAGGGAGGGAGGGAGGAGAGGGAGGGAAGGAGGAAGACCAAGGGTATCGCATAGAGTGGAGATGAAGCGGGCAAGTCTTACAGTATTAGGACATGAACGACTTTACACAACCCCTTCTTCCTGTCTCACGACCCCTCTTTCTCTTTTCCCTCCCCCCCCTCCCTCCCTCCCTCCTGCTTTCCCTCTAGCCACACCTGGAGGCCATCACCACGCGCCTCCACCGGTCCTACCCGCGTCTGGCCCAGGCGATGGAGAGGTCCCTGCTGCTGGAAGTGGGCGGCTTAGTCCCCTCCCAGCGCCCGGCGTTGCCAGGTGCGACCGCGGGCGACGGCGAGGAGGTCTCGGATTCCCCATGTCCCCCCGACCGGGCTCCGCGCTCACTGTCGCTC
>Ga0102934_1001857_pt1 | contig 14817 bp, 12 predicted proteins | sample SalPonR2_A_D1_MG_FD_78175 | JGI IMG/M metagenome (GOLD analysis project Ga0102934, IMG submission 78175) | Salt pond soil microbial communities from South San Francisco under conditions of wetland restoration - Salt Pond MetaG R2_A_D1_MG | ecosystem: Environmental > Aquatic > Marine > Intertidal... | reverse complement strand
CATCTTAGAAAAAGATTTGCAACTGATTCTATTGAAGAGTTGAAAAACAAAGAAAAGCTTGATGATAAAAATAGAGTTGAATATATTACTAAACTAAAAGAAGATGAGACAGTTACTTATGATTTTCTAATTAAAAAGACAAGTATTAATAAAGAAAAAATAGAAGAAATACTAAGCAAATTAGATAATAAAGAAAAAGTAATGTATTTTGAAAGAGGTAATGAAAAAACTTGGATTCACAAAGATAACTATTTACAATTAGAAGATGAACTAATCGATATACTTACACAATTTCATCAGGAAAATAAATTAAAAGCTGGTTTATCTAAAGAAGAATTAAGAACAAAGTTATCAATGAAATTAGATAATAGAGAATATAATCAGTTTTTTGAAAACTTAGAACAAAGAAACAAGATTGAAGTTATTGGTTCTGATGTAAAAAAATATGAATATGAAGTTATTTTAGATGAAAAAGAAGAAAAGTTAAAAGAAGAAATTCTTAAGGAATTTACTGATAATAAATTTATGCCACCTAATGTTTATGATATATTAGAAAAGGGTACTACAAAGGAAGAGGTTTTTAATTATTTAGTTGATCAAGGAACCATCGTTCATCTTAAAGAAGATTTATTTTTCCTTGCTTCTGCTGTAGAGAAAGCAGAAAAACTATTAATTAATCATTTGAAACAGGAAGATACTATTACATTGGCTGAGTTTAGAGATATTTTAGACAGCAGCCGTAAGTATACTTTAGCTCTCTTAGAGCACTTTGATCACAATAATGTAACAAAAAGAATTGGTGAAGAAAGAACTTTAGCAAATTAATTTACAAACGGTTGTCTTTATAGTATAATAGTTTTTGGACAAAAAAATACGGGAGCGGCTGTGTCCATGGTGGACACCCCGGACTTCAAATCCGGTGGGAGGTCGGCAGACCGGCCTTTGGTGGGTTCGATTCCCACACGTTCCCGCCATTATGACTCTTAGTTGAGTCATTTTTTATTGTTAAATATTCATAAATATTAATAATTTATATAAATATATGTAAAATATAAAAATTTCTTTTTAATGATAAAAAAGGAATCTTTTTGTTTTCCTCTAATTTTATAATTGGAAGGAAATTTTTAATATTATATTTTCTTATAATTAGTTCTAAGAGGTGACAACATGGATTATCCTGAAGTAAAAGAAATTAAAATTCCCGCTCATATTAAAGAAAAATGGCAGAATATCGTTGATATTATATCTGATCATTTAGATGTATCTGCAGCTTTAATTATGAGAATTAAACCTCCCAAAATAGAAGTTTTTCAAGCGAGCCAAAATAATGCCAATCCATATGAAGTTGGTGACAAAGAGTTACTAGATGGCTTGTATTGTGAAAAAGTTATTAAAACAGGCCAAAAACTTTTAGTTGTTAATGCTTTACAAAATGATAATTGGAAGGATAATCCTGATCTAGAGTATGGTATGATTTCATATTTAGGTTTTCCTATCTATTGGCCTGATGGAGCCATTTTTGGTACTATCTGTATTTTAGATGATTCTGAAAATAAATTTAGTGCAAAAGTGGAAGTAATGATTAAAGAATATAAAGAACTTGTTGAAACCCATTTAAAATTAATATATAAAAATAGAAAGCTTTCTAAAAAAGAAAATAGACTGAATATTACCTTGCAGTCGATCGGAGATGCAGTAATAACAACTGATTTAGAAGGGAAAATAGATCGAATGAATCCTAAAGCGGAAGAACTAACTGGCTGGGAATTGTCTGAAGCGAAAGGCAAAGACTTGGCAGAAGTGTTTGTAATAATGAATAATAAAACCGGGAAACCCATTAAAAGCCCGGTAAATAAAGTTTTAGAAAATGGTGATATTGTATCTTTAGTTAATAACGCTACTTTAATTACTAAAGAAGGACAGCGGAGGAGAATAGCCGATAGTGCCGCCCCTATAAAAGATGAAAATGACAAGATTTTCGGTGTAATTTTAGTTTTTAGTGATGTAACCAAAGAATATGAAACTAAACAAGCTTTAGCGGAATCCGAAGAACGTTACAGAACTTTATTTAATACAATGTTGGAAGGATGTCAGGTCATTAATTTCAACTGGGAATATGTATATATAAATGAGGCTTTAGAAGATCAAATTAATAAAAGTCGTAATGAACTTATCGGTAAAAAGATGACAGAAGTTTATCCTGGCATTGAAAAAACCAATATGTATACTGTTTTACAGGACTGTATGGAAAATAGGATTACAAGAGAAATTGAAAATAAATTTAAATTTCCGGATGGAACTGAAAAATGGTTTCAGTTAAGAGTACATCCTGTTAAAGAAGGTATATTTATCTTATCAAATGACATCACTGAAAGAAAACAAAGAGAACAGCGGGTTGAATTTATGAGTTTACATGATAATTTAACCCAGCTGTATAATAGAACATATTTTGAAGCAGAAATAGAAAGACTTAATACCAAAAGGCAACTCCCAATCACAATGATAATGATTGATCTAAATGGGCTTAAAATTATTAATGATACTTATGGCCATAAAATTGGTGATAAGTTTTTAGTTAAGTCAGCCCAGCTTTTAGAAGATATTTTTAGACAGGAAGATATAATAGCTCGGTGGGGTGGAGATGAGTTTGTAATACTTTTAACACAAACAAACCAAAAAACAGCCGAAAGATTAACACAAAGAATTAAAAAAGCGGAAAAAAAGGTAAATGTTACAAAGGAAGAGACAATGCCATTATCATTAGCTGTAGGTTATGCTGTTAAAGAAGAAGGTTCAACAGATATTTATTCTCTCTTTACAAAAGCAGAAGATATGATGTATAAAGATAAACTTTTAGAAGAAAAAAGCATTAAAAGCCATATTGTTAAAACTATTTTAGCCACTCTCCAGGAAAAAAGTCAAGAAACAAAAGAACATGCGGAAAGAATGGAAAAACTAGCTGTCGGTTTGGGAGAGATGGTTGGTTTGCCTAATTCGGAACTTGATCGTTTATCTCTTTTAGCTATGCTGCATGATATAGGTAAAACCATAATACCAGAAGAAATATTAAATAAGCCTATGCAGTTGACAGAAGAAGAATGGGAAAAAATTAAAAAACACCCAGGTACTGGTTATAGAATATGCTCAGAAGTAGAAGAGTTTTCACATATTGCTCAAGAAATTTTAGCTCACCATGAACGCTGGGATGGGAAAGGTTATCCTAAAGGTTTAGAAAAAGAAGAAATCCCGCTTTTATCTAGAATTATTACAATTGTTGATGCTTATGATGTCATTACTAATAGTAGAGTATATAGTCCCTCTAATCCAAAATTAAAAGCTTTAAAAGAAATTAACAAATGTTCAGGAGATCAATTTGATCCTGAATTGGTTAAGATATTTACTAAAATGATAGTTAAAGATAAACTTCCTGTTCAATATGATTATGGAACTAATATGTTTGAATAAAGTTAGTTAAAAACATGTATTTCTGGATTGAGCCTAGTCAACTAGGCTCAATTTTTTTATTTTATTTGAAAAATTTATGTAAAAGGTTTAGGATTTCTGATATTATAAAGATAACTTAATATTTTAAAACAATTTTAATTATAAAATCAGACGGGGTGGAAAAATTGAAAAATATTTTTATTACTCTTAATGTAAGTGAAAGCAAAAGATTAATTGCCAAAGGAGTTGTCCAGGACAATAACATCCAGAATGCTTTGCAGTCAGGTCTGATAATAATTGCAGGTGGTACCACAAATGCTTATATATATGAAGAATTAACTGGTAAAACTTTAGAAGACAAAGGTCGATATCCGGCAGGAGTAATTCATGATGGACGGGCTTGTGTTACAGCCAGCGACACTCGTATTCCATATATAGTGCTAGCTGAAGGTAATAAGATAGATGAAGATTGGAAAAATGTAATGAAAGATTTTGATAAAGATGATGTCTTTATCAAAGGTGGTAATGCCCTTGATTATGAAGGTAATGTTGGTATTTTATTAGCTGATAATAAGGCTGGAACAATCGGAAAAGCTTTGCCTGTATTAAATGCACGGGGCTCAATATTAATTATTCCCATTGGTTTAGAAAAATTAATATATTCAGTCCCAGAAGCCGCTAATCTTATGGGTATTGATGCATTAGATAGAGGTATGGGTAAAAAGGTTGGTATGATGAATATTAATTATGGAAGTGTTTACACGGAGATAAAGGCACTCAAAAATTTAGCTGATATTCAAGTAGTCCATGCTTCCTCTGGTGGAATTGGTGGGAGTGAAGGTAGTCAGTCCTTTCTAATCAAAGGATCTGAAAAAGAAGTGGATAAAGTAATTGAGCTATTGAGAGATATCAAAGGGGAAGATCCCTTATATATTAAAAATATAGAGTGTCCCTGCCAAGAACCTTGTCTATTTCCTTATCAATAGCAGAAATCAAGCTGCATTTTTTTAAGTTAACTTGTTAAATTCTGCATAATTAAAATATTTAATTTTTAATAATATTATGACTGAATTAAAAAAGATCCCACTGTTTGGTGGGATCTTTTGAAAGTTAAAGTAAACAATACTTTTAGTTGGTTAGGTTAAATTAATTAAAGTCCTTCTAAAAATGTTTTTAAATTAAGATCATATTGATTTTCTCTGGCAATAATCTTATCATAGATGTTTTCTTTACCAGTTTTTAAATGAGGAGATTTAATTCCAAATTTTATAGATTGATGTGCTTCTAAGTAGGCAGAGATTAAATCTGCAGTTCTTATTAACTTTCCATCAATTGGAGAAAATTTTTCTGATTCATATTCTGGTTCAATCTTATCTACCTTTTTAATTTTTCCATCAACTTTTATTTTATTATCAAATTCATCTTCAGTAAAATATCTAATCTCTTTTTCTATATAATCTTTCATAAGAGGATATAACTCTTCATTGAGAAATTCCATTTCCACTTCTTTAACTACTTCTGGTAAATTTTTGGTAGCAGTTTTAACAGGAGATATAATATCTCTTGTAACTGCTTCGGGTAAATCGTGAAAAAGTCCTCCAAAGAAATTATTATAGATTCTGCTTTGAGAAGAGGTAATATCTTTTGTAAATAAAAAGGAAAGAGAGGCCACTAACATCGAATGACCCAAGACAGCTGTTTTGGGTATACGCGGAGTTTGTCCCCACCTTATTTGATATCTTAACTGTTCTATTTTTACAATTAATTCATAAAGCTTTTGTTTGGTAATCAATAACTGCATACCTTTAAGATCTAAAAATTCTTTAATATCTGAATTAAGATCTTTTTCTATTTTTCGTATCTCAGGGGTATCACAGTTTATGTTTTTTATAATTTTAAATTCTCTATAGGTAGAATATTTATGGGCTGCCCTTAATATTCGATAACTTAAATCATCAAAATCTCCTTTGCCCTCTATATAATTATAGAATTTATCTAATAGATCTTTGTTTTGAATAATGTCTTCATATTCATCCACTACCCATTTATTTAACTCAGCAAATTCTTTTGGATATTGTTCTTTAATTTTCCTATGGACCGGTTCTTTAATATCGGAAAGTACAACTTTCTTTAATAGGTCGAATAAGCCGCCATATATAATTGCTTCCCAATCTATTTGTTTGCCTTCTTTTTCTTCAATTTTACCCAAAAAGTAGGCAATCATCATTTTGTGTCCACTTCTGTCCATTTCTAATAAATTAACAGGCCTTATCTTATCATTCCAGCGTCTTATAGAAAATCCATCAAATAATTTTAAGGCTAATTCACTGTTTAAAATTATAGTTCCCCCCTTAATATGCAATATTTTCTTTATATTGTTATTATATTTTCTTTGCCTTTTATTACTGTTGTTAAAGGTTCACCCCAGTATTTAACTTCTATACCTAAATCTTTTAAAGTATCAGCAGCATCTAATTCTTCCGCACAAGCCTTACAGGCAGAAACATGTACTCCGGCTTCCAATAATTTAGTAATATGTTGTTGTATTTCCTTGTTTTCTGCAGTTAATTGGGCGGTTTCTCCCCAGATAATTATTGTTATATCTTCCCACCAGTCATTTTTAATACTATTATATGCATACATGCTGACCATATTTTTAAAAGTTACTGGACTTCCATTTGTCCATAGAATATACAGTTTATTTTCTTCACTCACTATAATTCCTCCTTACTTAATTGATAGTATAAACTAATAATATCACATAATTAGATATTATTAAAAAATAAAGGTTGTTCTCTGTTATTAACTATGATAATATATATGTAAGTTAACGATAACTAACATAAGGAGATGTAACTAATGCAGGTAAGAAAAACAAGTGAAGAAAGGAAAAAAGAAGCATTAAAGGCAGCCTTAAAAATTATATATGAGAAAGGTTTTTCTAAATTAACGATTAGAGGGATTGCTGAGAGGTTAGATATTTCAGAAGCAGCTCTTTACAGGCATTTTGATGATAAACAGGATATAATTGATCAACTAACAGATTTAGTCTTTTACCAGGAATGTAAAATGGAGGAGAGAGATAATGAAAATGCTTTAACTACCCTTTCAGAATTTATAGATAAACAGGCAGAAAAATTTGAAGATAATCCTTTTCTTTCAATAATAAGTTTTCAGTTTGAAATGTTTAGTGCATATCCTGAAATCAAAGCTAAGTTTATTGATCATCAAGCTAAAAGAGAACAAGAAATTATTGATATTTTAAATAAAGGCATTAAAAAAGGGTTAATAAAAGAAGATATTAATCCAGCTGCTTTTGCCCAAATATTTATGGGCAGTATCAGAGTGACAGTTTTAAAATGGAAAAACAGTGATTTTAATTATTCTTTAAAAGATAGACTTACTGACATAAAAAAAGAACTTTTTAAATATATTGAGTGTGATAACTAATGGTAGCAATTATAATAAATTTAATTACAATTATTTTATTGATATATACAATCTCGAAAGATAAAACAAAAGCTAAAAAAGCTTTTAAAAGTGCTTTAGTTAAATTCATTAATCTTTTACCTATGATGTTAATTATTATTGTAATGATTGGTCTAATCTTCGGTTTTATTCCACCTGAATTAATAAAAAGTTATTTAGGTTCAGACAGTAACCTCATAGAAATCATGGCAGCCGCTTTATTTGGGGCGATAACTATGATTCCAAGTTTAGTAGCTTTACCATTAGCAGGGTCTTTAATTGAAGCAGGTGCTTCCTATACTCCCGTTACTGCTTTTATTACTACGTTAACTATGGTAGGGGTAGTAACCTTACCGGTTGAACTTAAAGAACTGGGTAAAGAGCTAACGATTTTAAGAAATATATTTGCTTTTATTTTCGCAATTGTTATTTCACTGCTTATAGGAGTGATTATATGATGGAAAATAAAGAAAAAGAAAAGATTAGATTTAATGAAAAAATAAAAAGTGGTTTGATAAAGTTAATAAAATTTTCAATAATTATAGCAATTTTATTAGGAGGACTATACTATTTTTTCCCTAATAAAATAAGTTCTGGCCTGGGTATTTCAGGTAAATACGGACTGGAAATGGTAACTATTTTTCCTGCCGTTTTAGTATTAATGGGATTAGCAGATGTCTGGATACCTAAATCTTTAATCAATAAATATCTAGGTAAAGAATCTGGTTTAAGAGGAGTCTTGTTATCAATCTTTTTAGGTACTTTACCAACTGGACCCTTGTATATAGCCTTTCCTATAGCAGCAGAATTACTTAAAAAGAAAGCTCGCATTAGTAATGTTATGATCTTTTTAGGAGTATGGGCCTCTTCAAAGATACCCCAGATTGGAGTAGAAATTAAATTTTTAGGGCTTCGGTTTGCATTAATTCGACATAGTTTAACCCTGATTTCATTAATTATAATAGGTTACTTAATTGAATATATCTACGATCATAGAAAGCAAAGAGAGGCCGCTAATTAATAATAAACGGCCTCATATTTCACTCTACAAAAGAACCTTTTATCTTGATTTTTTGATCCAGTGGTTTACCGGTAAGAATTATAAAGCGGGCATCAGTTAGAGCTGTAATGTCAACATTGTCAAGTTTATCAAATAAAAGTGCTTCTCCTTGACTAAGGTCTGCTTTTAGATTATTAATATCTACTGAGCCCTCGATTAAATAAAGTAAGCCTTTGTGTTTTTCATCAATTTCATGGTTATAATGAACATCATCTTTAAGCTCAATATCATAATATGAGACATCTGTATTTAATTCGATTTTAATACCATCACCTAAAAGTTTGCGAATAGTGATATCATCTTCATCTTTTATTAATTTAACTTGATCTAACTGTTGATAATTGGGATTTGATTTTTTTAATTTTTCAGGCAGATTAATCCACAATTGAATACCATGGCTGTGACCAGTATCACCCGGTTTTTCAGAATGGATGATACTTTCACCTGCATTAAATACTTGAATACCACCTGTTTTTACTTCGCTTTTGTTACCTAAATTATCTTCATGGATAAAGGACCCCTTAATCATATAAGTTACAGCTTCGAAACCTCTATGCTCATGATCTGGAAAGCTGGCAGGACTTTCAACGGTAAATTCGTCCAAAAGAACAAATGGATCGTGATGTCCTGGGTAATTCCTAGTAGGAAAGACCCTTTTGACTTTTGCTCCTTGACCTTCTCCCATTTCTTTACTCTTTACAATATTGTATGCACTCATCAAAAAAACCTCCTTTTGGAGAATAGTTTACTATTTATTATTACCTTAACTTAATTTTAAAGGTAACAACTCTGTAATTCAGTCAAGTAAATTACTAAATTGATTGTATATATTGTATATTATAGCTATTATTTATTTTTAAAGATTAATTTGGTATAATTAGCATATAAGAAAATAAATATTATTGGGGGAGGTATTGATGTGTATTCAAAATTAGGGGAAGCAATTGTGGAACGTAATCATGAAAAAATAAATGAGATCTTAGCTGAATTGGAATATTCAGATTTAAATCTAACTGATTTTATCAATGAGATGGCTCCGATTATGTTAATGGAAGCTAACCTTACTTATGGTAATTTTCACTTTATTAAAATGTCACTTTTTTTAAGGGAACTGGAAATCAAAGGATATTTAAAGGATGAAACTGTTAAAGAATTAATTCATTTGCTAGCAGTTAATATGACAGAAAGACACTTTGTCAAAATTGAAGCAGACCGAATAGGATATAAACAGCAATCGGCAGATCAATCGACTTTAAAGAAAATGATTGAAGAACTAGATAAAGGCAATGTTCATAATGCATATTATTATAGCCTGGGACTTTTAAAATATGAACCAGAATTGTTAAAGAACAATTTACTGTTATTAGGAACAGAGTCTTTAAACAAAACTTTAGGTCATAGTTTTACCTGCTTTTATCCCGTAATGAAAGATTTGGTTGTAGAAAATTCACCTCATGATAGTACAGCAGTTTTTAGTTACCTATTGTATCTATCTAGATTTAATTACCGGGATGATGTACATATCCAATACGATTCAAACCATTTCGAAGATGTTTCAAAACTAGTCGAAATCTGTTCCTCAGGAGAAGGAATTGTCAATTTACATCACATGATTACTCTGGCTGTTTATCTATTATGGGAAGAAGATGATGTAAATGGAGAATATATCCCATACCATAATTTTGTAGACTGGATTGGAAATAAAGAAGTAGATGAAAAAATGAAAGAAAAGGTAGCTGTTATAGAGAGTGCTCAAAATGGTCCACAAAACTATGAAGAATTTACAGATTCATTTTCTTTAAAACAATTAGATGAAACCTTACCTGTATATTTTAAAATTTTAGAAGAAGATTACAAAAAAGCTGTAGACTGGATGTTTAGACTATATCCCGAATACTATACTCCTAGTTGGGACCCACATTATTTTACCAGCCTTTACTGTTCTTTACAACTATATAAAAGAGATCAATCTGAAAATAAAGTTTCTTCAAAAATGGCAGTATATCAGGCTTTAAGATATTTTGCACAAAGAGTTGATTTAGAAGCTTAAGATAGATATTTATTAATGATATATATGAGTGATTTTTCAAAAAATTTAGTTAAATTATAAATTTACACTTGAAATTACGATGTAATATAATATAAAATATAAAACAGTAGCAAAAACTCATATATATTTTTTTACAGACACTAACATGTTACATATTAGTTAAAAATTGAGTGACAATTTAATTAAATTTAATAGTAGGAGGCAGAATATATGCAGTTAACAGAAGAAGTAATGCAAAAGATAGAAGATGAAAAACTCAAAATTGTTAATCTTTTAAGTGATTTAATAGAATTTAAAAGTATAACGGGTAGTTCTGATGAAAAAAAAGCAGCTCAATATATTAAAAAAACCATGCAGGATTTTGGATATGATGAAGTTTTTACAGATTCTATCGGTAATGTTATTGGTAAAATAGGTGATGGACCAAAAACAATATTGTATGATGCTCACCTTGATGTTGTTGATGTAACAAAAGAAGATTGGGATACTGATCCCTTTAAGCCTGTTATTAAAGATGATTATATCATTGGGCGGGGTGCTATGGATGATAAAGGTCCTTTAAGCTCAATAATTTATGCTGGTAAAATAATTAAAGATTTAAATTTGGCCCAAGATTATACAATATATATTTCAGCCAGTGTTTCAGAAGAAACCTGTGAAGGTTTAGCTCTTGGTTCATTTATTGAGGAATTTGATATAAAACCAGATTATGTTGTGATCGCTGAAGCTAGCAACTTAAAGATTTGTCGTGGACACCGAGGACGTGCTTTAGTCAAAGCTGAATTTAGTGGTAAATCAGTCCATGCCAGTATGCATAAACAAGGTGACAACCCCTTAGATAGAGCCCTTCCTTTTGCACGAGCTGTTAAAGATTTAGATAATAAATTAACTGATGATAATATCTTAGGAGCAGGAGATATTGTTGTTACTAAAATTAACAGTAACAATAGTTCTTTAAATACTGTTCCTTCCAAAGCTGAGGTTATAATGGACCGCAGGACTAATTCTCAAGATAATAAAGAAAGCATTTTAAAGGAATTAAAAGATTTACCATATGGAGAGCAAGCCGAAATTTCCTTTTTGATGTATGAAGATGAAAGTTACAATGGTTATCAAAAGAAGGGTGAAGAATACTTTCCGGCCTGGATTTTACCGGCTGATGATAAACTGATTGAAAGTGGTGTTAATACATATCAAGAACTTTTTGAAGATAAACCAACAGTTTCAGTTTGGGGATTTAGTACAAACGGTACCCATACCATGGGTAAACTGGGCATCAAAACAATAGGTTTTGGTCCTGGAGAAGAAAGTTATGCCCATGCGGAAAATGAAAGAGTTAAAATTTCTGATTTACTTAAAGCAGTTATTTTTTATTCATATCTTCCAGTTTCTTTAAAATAAAGATAGGGAGGTTGTAAAATGGCTAAACTATTAACCGGTCAATATTTAATTATAGATAGTCAAGAGGTACATAATAATTGGGGACTGGTAATTGAAGATAATAAGATTAAAGAGATCGGCCCTAATAAAGAATTACTAAACAAGTTTCCCGAACTTGAACATCTAAATTATGAAGATAAAGTAATTGCACCTGGTTTTGTTAATACCCATATGCATTCCTATGGAGTACTTTCACATGGTATTCCCAATATTGAAGTAGATAGTTTTGAAAGCTTTTTAAAAGATTTTTGGTGGCCACTAGTAGAAGATCGTATAGACCAAAAGATGATTAAAGTAACGACCAGATCAGCCGCCGCTGAGTTAATAAGTAGTGGTGTGACCGCCTTTTGTAATGTTATGGAAGCTCCTAGTGCAATTCCAAATGCTTTAAAAACTCAAGCTCAAGTTTTAGAAGAAATCGGTATTAAAGCAGTATTATCATTTGAGGCAACTCAAAGAAAAAGTGATGCTAATGGTAATTTAGGTTTAAAAGAAAATGAAGATTTCTTTTTAGAATATAAAAACCACCCCCTTATTAATGGTATGATGTGTATTCATACTACCTTTACCTGTTCACAGGATTTTATAAAAAAAGCCAGTCAAAAAGCAAAAGCTATTGGTTCAGGTATACAGATGCACCTTTCCGAAAGTTCTTATGAAGTAGATTATACTTTAGATCAATATGGACTAACTCCTATTGAACTTTATGATAAATTAGATTATTTAGATGACTATATTCTTGCTTCCCAAGGAGTTAAACTCAATTCCAATGAAATAGATATTTTAAAAACAAAAGATGATATAAATATTGCTCATGTTCCACTCAGCAATTGTGAAGTTGGGGGAGGTATTGCTCCTGTTAAAGAATTATTAGATAACAGTATTAATGTGGGATTAGGTACGGATGGATATATAAATAATTTCTTTGAAGCCATGCGAGCGGCTTTTTTACTCCATAAAGCAAAACATGAAAACCCAGAAGTTATGCCTGCTCCACAAGTATATAAAATGGCTACAGAAAATGGAGCAAAAGCTCTTCATTTAAATCAAACAGGTACAATCAAAAAAGATAATGATGCTGATCTTATTACAATCGATACCGATACTTTAACTCCAATTAATGAATCTAATATTTTTGAACAGTTAATTTTATACCGAAACCCAGAAAATGTTAAAGATGTTTTTATCAATGGAAAGCAGCTTAAAAAAGATGGAGAATTAACAAAACTTAACTTAGATCAAATAAAAATAGATGTAAATGAACAAGCCAAACGTTTATGGGAGGAGATAAAAAAGTGAAACTAGATACAGTACTTTTCGGGATAAAACTAAAATCACCCTTTATTGTAGGCTCTGGTCCTTTAAATTATAATGCTGAGGGTATGATTCGTACATATGAAGCCGGGGCTGGAGCAGTTGTTACAAAAACAATTCGAGATAATGCAGCAAAAAACCCCTTTCCCCATATTGCTCGAAATAGTAAAGACAGCTTAGTTAATGCGGAAAAATGGGCTGATATACCGGGTGAAAAGTGGGTAAAAGAAGAAATTCCTAAGGCAAAAGATAAAGGGGTTGTTGTAATAGGAAGTATTGGTCATACCCCAAATGAAGTAGATAATTGGGTTGCAAAGGTAGATCAGGCTGGAGCTGATATGATAGAACTTGTTTCTTATCAAGAAGATACAATGCTACCCATGGTAAAAAAAGCAAGACAGCTTACCGATAAACCAATTTTAGTTAAGATAAGTCCAAACTGGAGTTCTCCAGTTGAGACTGCATTAAAAGCTCTTGAACTAGGTGGAGATGGGATAACTGCCATTGATTCGGTAGGACCGGTCTTAAGGATAAATATTAATACTCAAAAACCCCTTTTAGGCAGTCAAAAAGGTTATGGTTGGTTAAGTGGTAGTGCCATCAAACCAATTACTTTAAGATATGTAGCAGATATTGCTAGCCAAACAGATAAACCGGTGATAGGTATCGGTGGTGTAGCTAATGCAGAAGATGCTGTAGAGATGCTGATGGCTGGAGCAGATTTAGTCGGAATTTGTTCAGCACCAATGATGAGAGGTATTGACTATATAAATAAATTAAATATTGATTTGGATAATTTGTTGACAGACTTAGATTATAATTCAATACCAGAAGTTTCAAAAGCGGCTCTTGCTAACCTTTATGATGAGGAAGTGCAGGAAAAAATTAAATTTAAATTTAATAAAGATACCTGTATTAAGTGTAATCGATGTATAGAAGTTTGTCCCTATAGTGCAAGGAGTTTTAAGGAAGACGAGCTACTTTTAAATGAAAAACGATGTCGTTTTTGTGGATTATGTGCCACAGTATGTCCAACTGATGCCTTGCAAATAGTTGATTAATTATTGATGGGAGGATTTTATTGTTATGTATAATGAAATTAAGAAACCAAAAAATAGACTAGATGGTTATGAGAAGGTAACCGGTCAGGCCAAGTTTGGGGCAGATCTAAACTTTGGCAACCAGCTTTATGCTAAAACCGTTTATTCTAAATATCCTAGAGCTGAAATAGTAAATATTGATATAAGCAAAGCAGTTGAGTTAGAGGGTGTAGTGGATATTATTACAGCTCAGGATATACCAGGTAGTAACGAAATGTTTGGAAGATTTCCAGTCTTAGCCCAAGATGAAGTAAAATATGTAGGAGATGGAGTAGCTGTTGTGGCAGCTGAAAGTAAAGAAACTGCTGCAAAAGCGGCACGTTTGATAGAAGTTAAATATGAAGAATTAGAACCTGTTTTAAATATGAAAGAAGCGGTTCAAAAAGAAAGTGAACCAATACATAAAGATAAAGAAGATAATATTATTGAACATTCACACCATCTTATGAGAAAAGGTGATATAGAACAGGGGTTTGAATCAGCAGATGTTATTTTAAAAAAGACCTATTATACTCCTTTTGTTGACCAGGCCTATATCGAGCCCGAGGTTATTTTAGCCTTACCAGATCCATATAAACCTGGAATTGAAATTCACGGTTCTATTCAAAACCCATATTCTATTAGACAAAATGTTGCGAAGGTGATGGATTTAAAGATAAGTCAGGTAAAAGTAATTCACAGTACAATTGGTGGTAGTTTTGGTGGAAAAGATGAATCTGTCATGATGATGGCTGCCAGAACTGCTATCTTAGCTAAAAAAACAAAACGTCCAATTAAGATGGTCCTAACTAGAGAAGAAAGTATGTTAGAAAGTTGTAAAAGACATGCCTATGAATTAAATTATAAAATAGGAGCAAAAAAGGATGGCACAATTGTAGCTATCGAAGATGAAGTATACACCAAAGGTGGTCCCTATAATAATAAAGCGATGTTTGCTAATT
>Ga0102934_1001855_pt1 | contig 14823 bp, 9 predicted proteins | sample SalPonR2_A_D1_MG_FD_78175 | JGI IMG/M metagenome (GOLD analysis project Ga0102934, IMG submission 78175) | Salt pond soil microbial communities from South San Francisco under conditions of wetland restoration - Salt Pond MetaG R2_A_D1_MG | ecosystem: Environmental > Aquatic > Marine > Intertidal... | reverse complement strand
TCGTGTCACAGTGACATGCGATGGCAGACAGTCTAATGATCGATTGTAGTGTTTGGAAAGCGTCAAGTGCGTCAACGTCGGTGGCAGCGTCACGTTGTCGAGCGACTGATTAAAGTAGACGCCCAACGTCAAGTGCGTCAATTTTGGCGGCAGAGTCACGTTTGTTAGTGACTGATTAAAGTCCCAGCCAAACGCCAAGTGTGTCAACGTTGGCGGCAGCGTTACGTTGTCGAGCGACTGATTAAAATAGTAGTCAAACCTCAGGCGCGTCAACTTTGGTGGCAGCGTCACATTGTCGAGCGACCGATTGAAGCAGACACCAAACGTCAAATATATCAGCGTCGACGGCAACGTCACGTTGTCGAGCGGCTGATTGAAGTTGTCACCGAACGTCAAGTGCGTCAACGTCGGCGGCAACGTCACGTTGTCGAGCGGCTGATTGTAGTGGTGTCCAAACGTCAAGTGTATCAACGCCGGCGGCAGCGTAACGTTGTAGAGTGACCGATTGAAGTGAAGGCCGAACGTCAAGTGCGTCAACTTTGGTGGCAGGGTCACATTGTCGAGCGGCCGATTGAACTGTGCGCCAAACGTCAAGTGCGTCAACATCGACGGCAGGTTTACGTTGTCGAGCGACTGATTAAAAAAGGAGCCAAACGTCAAGTGCGTCAACGTTGGTAGTGTCACATTGTCGAGCGGCTGATTGAAGTGCCAATCAAACTTTAAGTGCGTCAACGTCGGCGGCAGCGTCACATTGTCGAGCCGCTGATTGAATTTGTGGCCAAATGTCAGGCGCTTCAACGTCGGCGACAACGTCACTTTGTCGAGCGATCGATTGAACCAGTGGCCAAATGTCAGGCGCTTCAACGTCGGCGGCAACGTCACATTGTCGAGCGACCGATTGAACCAGTTTCCAAACGTCAGGTGCGTCAACGTCAGCGGAAACGTCACATTGTCGAGCGGTTGATCGAACCAGTATCCAAACGTCAAGTGCGTCAATGTTGGCGGCAACGTCTCCAGTTGATCGACACATTCGACTGTCGCCGATCGATACTTGATCGAAATGCTGCCTGCGAATTGCTCAGCAACCTTGTGATCGACAATCGAGTGCTGCTCGATCAACCAAATACGCTCTTTGCGATGCCAGTTGCACGTCGACACATAGGCAAGTGTCTGATCCAGACCGACATAGAGCAGTAAATGCTCGACAAGCGGTTGCAGAAATCGTTCGTTGTTCATCTTTGAGGGTTTGGTATTTATTTACGTATCACCGTGACTTGCGTCGACAAACAATCCAACGGCCATCTATGCGTCACGTTGTCGAGCAACTGATTGAAGTGGTGACCAAATGTCAAATGTGTCAACGTCGGTGCCAGCGTCACATTTTCGAGCGACCGGTTCAACAAGGCGTAAAACGTCAAGCGCGTCAATGTCGGCGGAAACGTCTCCAGTTGATCGACACTCTCTGCTGTCGCCGATTGATGCTTGATGGAGATGCCACCTGTAAATTTTTTGACAACCTCGTGTTCGACGATCGTCTGCTGCTCGATAGACCATTTTCTCTCTTTGCGATACTCTTTGTATGTCGAAACGTAAGCCAGCGTCTGCTGCAATCCGACGAGTGACAACAATCGTTCAATCAATGGTTGTAAAAAGCGTTCATTGTTCATTAAGGTGGCTTTGATATTTATTTCCGTGTCACCGTGACAAGCGGGGACAGACTGTCCAAACATTGGCTATAATGCTTGGAAAACGCCAGTCAGTGTTTGCTGAAGTGGGATTATTGACCAATTTTTTGACATCTTGCAACGAAAAATGAAGTCCAGAGGTGGGCCGTGGCGATCGCGACTGCCAACCATTTGACCCTCGACAGCATTGTCATCTTGTCAAGCGACCAACAGATACTTGGTTAAGACACCGCCTGCGATGAACGATCGCGTTCTGTTCGATCAACAATTTGCACTTTTTGTGATAGTTCGCACGCCCGTTTGACCTGTGCGTTCGGGAACAAATATATATTTTCACAAAATGCCACAGTCTCGCTGTGTATATTTTAAATGCAATAGAGAAAACTGTCCACAATGCAAAACTTGGAGCGACGGCAACAATTCTATGATCACAGCGGTCAACTGGTCGAAAAAGAATTGGAAAAATTGCATGGGAAGGTGGTTGAATTTCGAGTTTGGCAGTATATCGACGCTTTGGGTCTTTTCGAGTGTCTGTCCATTTTCGCAGATGGTTTTCAGCTTCCTTCATTGCGGTCCAAAAGTTATACGCAAACACTGAATCATGATTCTGTCAGCCGCCATGACTATTGTCCTCAAACGAGACAAGAAGCTATACGTACCGATCAACGACAGCGCAAAAAAATCCGGAATGAGCATTTAGAACAAGGGGGTCGACCTCGCTCGTTGAAAGAAGTCTCTTTGGCCACACCGAATCGCACCAGACTGCTGAATGGTAAGCTATTCACAAAGAACTTGTTGCTACAGACTAAAGAAGGAGGGATTCCCAAAGCTTTGCAATAAAAAATCCGTCCCGGCTCTACATTGCAACCAAAAGAACGGAAACAATATAACACATAAATGCAACTTTGGTTGATCTTTCAGCTTGCCAGCGGACGGAAATTTCACTGCTTCAACTATGACAGCAAGTGGCATTTTGTGCTGTGCCACTTCTGCGACACGTTCGAGTTCGCAGACGGTATAGAAGCACGGAATTATTTTAAAGAGTCGCTGAATGATTTTTGCACGCTGTACATAAGACGCACGTCGTCCAAACGACAACAAAAGCAAAAGTTGATGTGTTCAGTTCCACCCAGTGGCGGAAAAGCGGTAAAGTATGTAAACAAAGTTTCCAATCGAGTCCAATTGAACAGAGAAGGTCAGGCCGTCAATCTAGACAGCGCTGAACTGCAAGCGCATTTTGAGTCTTTGAAACCTAAAGATACAGCAGACAGGACGATTGTACAGCTGCGATTTTTTTGCGAGTACTTGCGCGAAATGTATGGCAGGTGGCAGCACAGGCGCCAAAGGCTGCAAATGCCATATGTGCAATTTTACAAACACTTGTCGACAGACTTGCGCTGTCCGTCGTGGAGTTATTTGTTGCAAAATTTGCATCTAGTTGAACCCATTGCAGAACATTATCTAAATGGATCAGAGCCGCACATCGATCGCGATAGGCAAACAGATGAGTTGTTGCATTTTTTGTCTGTGCAAAAAATGGCACGCGTCAAGCAAGTCACAGAGATTGAAGTAAGTCAATCAGACACGGCGCTCAGTGCTCCACAACCTGCTGGCAATTCTACTATCAAACGAAAGCCAGACGGTCCGGTCGTCGACAGGCATAACACGGCCGTGGCACGCGCGCAAAGAAAAAGACGCAAACTGTCGCAGCGAGACAAAATGGCTGTGGCAGCGGAACAGAAATGGCGTTGTGGCTGGTGCGAGTCGCTGCTGGAGGATGGCTTTGAAACAGATCATATAGAGGAATTTCACGAGACGGGCAACGATCACTACGAAAATTTGTGGGCAATTTGCGCCAACTGTCACAATCGGAAAACAGAACTCGACCGACGTCGCAAAAAACCGCACATTTGGGCAAACTACAGACCGCTGACTGCTGAAAAACGAGAGCAAAGACGCCGCCAAATTTTGGCCAAAATAACCAAATTATGAAAGATTTATTGCGACTGTACTTGATTGTCGATTTGCCGCAGCAAATCAGATGTAAGACCGGCCGGACAATGGTGTGCTTTCATATCCAGATGTTTTCTATGCGCCAGTTTTGTTGCGTCATACACCAGCGGCAGAGAATCATCGTAGTAGACAATTTTTTGTCGCGAATCGTGGTCAAAGTTTTGCAATGCCTGCATTATATGCCATTGCTTACTTGATTCATTGTATTTTGCGTACACCTGAAAGCGTTTTGTTTCAAACAAAGCCGCAACCTCTTTGACGGCGCAAATGTCAATCGTTTGCGTGGTCTGATCGACTTTGTTGTCGTTTGCCAGAACCCATTCGCCGGCTATCGCAACCAACCAACGCAGCACCAAACGGCGCCCACCGACTGCCTCATATGCTTTCTTCTCGTCAGCACTGAGAGTCGCTGCGCGCATTGCTTCAAATCTCTCGTCGGCCATGGTCACGACAGCCACACACTTTTTGTCGACATGAACCCATTTGAGCAAGTAATTGAACAGCAGGACAGGATCGTTACAGGCCACATTGTGTGCCAAAATCGCATTGTGCTGCGTTGGAAAATCTTCTCGATACACTTTGTGATTGATTCGCAGGAAGTTCAGAGCACCGCTGGTGTGCTGCTTCGTCAGAGTCTTATCAAAGTCCAGCAACAAAATATCGACGCACTCTTGACTCATCTACGACCTTGGGCAGTTTAAACCTTCCAAACTGTGCAGCTGAAAAAAGCATCGTCTTGTGTTTTATCTGATGAAATAACAGCGGCATCGATTTTGCGTGCCTTTTGGTTTCTGCAACATTTATTGTCTCTTGATGATATGCCATGTTCGATCGATTGATGTACATTTTCGTTTTACTTTGCGTCCAATTTCGGTTTTAACATGGTGCTGCTCCAATGGCCCCAGCGCGACGTGTTTTGCATGTACAATAAATCATCTTCGGGCATGTTGTTTGGATCCAGATACCAGTCTAAATGTCTTGCATTGTGACGTCCGTGACACAGCAAAGCATCGCTAAGGCGCTTGAAACGAAAGGAGCGCCGATAGACGCCAAACGTAGTATCCAATTTACGAAAAGCACAGGCTACCGTCTCGCTCTGCCAAACGACGTTCATGAACTTGTCGTTTGCGTGTCCGACACGATGACGTTGCAACAGTTCTTCCTTCAGCGGATAGTGATCAGGAATGTCGTCAACGCGCAATTCAGGACCAGCACTGGTAATCGTTGGCACATTGTCCAGCAAGTGGCGATAAAACAGCAAGGTGTCTGCGCGTGTGATCTCGCTATCGAACTCGATGTCTGGATCTGTGACCGCATAATATTGACACTTGTTTTCTGTGGTAAGAAAGTAGTTTTCGACGCTTTTGGCGACGTCGTCCAGTTCGTTGCTGTCGTTCCAGTACACCTTGAAGTCAGCTTCTTTTAGAAAGTCAATCAATGGTTGGTACGTGCTCACATTATCGTGCACAACAATTTCATAGTATCGCGGGTCAAAGCAATTTCTGATCGACGCAATGCAACGTTTCAACACAGTCAAGCGATTGTGCGAAATGATAAAAATCGGCATTTTTTCGACAGTTTCCTGCAGATACCACGTGCAATACTTTTTCCAGGCCGCTCTATTGTTGGCTATTGTTTTGTTGAGCAAACGTACGTCGCCGGTCACGGGCAGTTGCAGTTGTTTGCTGTCCTGTTGGTAATGAAATCCGACTTTTTTCTCAACATCGCTGGCCGAAATGCGTGGCAGCCGATTTTGCGACAGCTTATGTTGCGCAAGTGCCGCAGATCGATAGGGAAAGTGTAACATGGTCATATTTTTGTCATAACGTTTGGCTGGTTCGGTTGTGGCACGATGACCAAGATTCAACTTAATATGCTCGCTATTTCTCAAAAATCGCTGGTAATAATACTCTGCTCGTTGGCGGTAAACTGTCACCAATTGACTGATGTTTCGCATCGGGTTCAACTTCGACTCCAATTTCCACTCTGCAATGTCTTTTTCTGACGGAAAGTGATCACGGACTGTGCAATTGACAATGCCACAGTGTTGTGGCACTGCCCGCAAGCCCTCCACTACGCTGTCAGCCCAAGGACAGACGAAAAACTCGTCACAATCCATATGCACAATCCACTGGTAATGAGCGAATTTCTCACGCGCCAGCGACTCTTTGAATTGTAGCTGACAGCCAAGATCCCAGCTTTTGTCAGAGTTTTTGTTCGCCCGAAACTGGTCCGGCAGTATAGTGTAGCCGACATTCTCATTGTTTTTGTAGTGCAGTTGCACCATTTCTCGTGTTGCGTCGGTCGACTGGTCGTCCACGTAGTACACGTGCAAACCTTGTTGCAAAGCGTGTGCAATGGCGGCAACGATGATGTCTTCTTCGTTGTAACCTATTATGATTGCGACGGCGAAGCAGTCTTTCTTACTTGCAGTTTCCAGTTCCTTGTCAAACATTTCTCGTCTTTGTGTCTTCTGCGTAGACACTAATATGCGACCAAATTCTACCGCTCTTTGGACATAAGTATGTTTTTGCAACACTTCCTGTTGCAATTTTTCGATCAGCGCTGTCCTGTTTGCAGTTTCGCCGTGTAACAGCAGTGTGCACAGCAGCTGCTCCAGTTCCCGACCACTTTTGTATGTTGGCAGCTTTGCATCGCGGAACAATTCCTCTGCACCTATCACATTGTTGGTCACGACCAACGCACCCGATGCAAGTGCGTCAAAAATACGGCTATTCAGAGCGCCCCAAGGTGTCGTGACGTGGTTGGAGTCGTCGACCACAATTTTGCTGGCAGCGTACAAAGACGGCAGGTTGCTGTATTCGAGAAAACCGCTGTAAATAGGCCGCAGCTTGGGAAATTTGTGCCATCCTCGTCCGTGCAGCTGTCCTTTGTGCGGTACGTTTTGCGGATCGAAATCGCACAAAAGTCTGCGCGATCCCCAGTATGACACTGCAGTTGCATAGTCCAATGGACGATGTGCGAAATCTCTTTTGGCTTCAAATTTTGCACCATTGACGGCCAGAGGCAGAACAAACACGTTCTGCGCCGGAATGGCAGAGTTTTTTTTGACATATCGCGCGCCTGCTTCCGAACTGACCATCACAAGGTCATACAGCGGAAAATCTTCATGCTTTACCCAGGCGTTGTGCCAATTCCTGATCCATGCGATTACTTTTGTGCTTTTGTTCTGCATCTTTGACGGCCGAAAGTTGGTAAGCATAGCCACCACAATATCGCAATCATCTGTCTCGTACCAGGCCGATCCTTGATCAAGATACATCACATGCCAACCAAGACTGCTTTCCAGCGCGCGGCCAAACTCCCTACCAGTGTACAGATCGCCTGCGCTTGGATTGGTTTTCGAATTTGAAGTTGCAATGCCTACGCGCAAAGCTTTGACGGTTTCCAATTGCGCATTGCGCAATACGGACGTGCACGACTCAATGCCAAAGCCTTGGACAGCAGTGTAAATGCCAAAAAAGCGTTCAAAGGCATGCTCAATCATGAAATCGCGTTCCTGATCGCCCAGTTGTTTGGCCGACAGCAAACTGCCGTCTACGTTGTGCTGCAGAGCACAATGCTGCCGGACTTGAGCGTCTGTGCTTTGTGCTGACATGCGCCATTGGCGATGCCAATTGATATCGATGGTGTGCGAATCGTTCAAAAGACGAACAAGGATGCGCGGCGGACCCAAATCGTTGAATAGCGATTCAATGATTGACCAGCGGGCACAAAAAATTGTTCCTGCCGCAAATGTGAACGGCGCTTTCAATTTAATGCGCGCCAACCGAGCGAGGTCATACAAATGAGCGTTGCTTTTGGTTTCTTGCCACCCCTCAGTGCGAACGTTGTTGCAAAACATACCAATTTTGCTGTCAGTCTGGAGTGTTTGTATCGTTTGACAGACGCTTTCTCTGGTATTGCACAAGTTGAACAGCATCTTTTGTCTGACGTTCTTGTTGCGCTTGCTGTGCAATTTAAACACAAAGTCCGGCCGCGGCCACGTTTTTGAGCACTGTAAATACTCACAGGCCACAAAAAATGCGCCAATGTCCATGCCTCTGTTTTCGCACACCACAACGGCAACATAAACTTGGTCGTGAGATTGATATTTTTGCTCAAACTGCTTTTTCCATTTGTAGTATCTGTCGGAGTCGGTGACACTTACTGTCACCACTACACAGCATTGCTCGACAACGCTGACAATATTTTCGATTGCTTTTTCCAAATCTGGCCAAGCATTCCGGTCAAAACAGTGTACCAACACTGCTGCGCAAGTCAGCAGTTTGTGTGGCGGGACAGGACCCAGCAAAGGAACCACTTGGTCAGCAGTTCTTTTTTCGGGAAGTTTTGTAAGTAGTTTTCTTTCGCCACTGTTTGTCTCCGAGTACACGCGCAAACATTTTTCAGCGCCTTGATCTGGATCGCCGAATATTTTGTTGAATGGTGCCTCCTTTGGCACACACAAATTGCCTTTTTGCAAGAAATGCGAAAATGCGATATCTGTTACTTCTACGGTCTTCGCACAGCTGCCATAATCAATTCTGACAACGTTCATTTCGTTTTTGGTTGTCGAATTCCAAAGCTGCTCACCAAGAATATATTAATATTGACAATCGCTGATTTGTTTTTTATTCAAGTGCATTCAAATCGACATGCCATTGGCTTTGACGATTTTCTGAAATATACCAGGTCCATGTATCGTTCGATTGTGCTGTGTGTTTTTTGATACTGACTTGCAACTCTTTCACGCTGTTGCAAACTACATCGCCAAAAAAGTCGTTCAAGCGGTTTGCGGCGCTCACTGTGACTGAGTTTGATTGGTAGTCATAAAAATGTTTGATAAACAAGTGCGTGACGTCTACCAGATACTTATCGGCGCCGTACAGCGCTTTGATAGAAGTTGCTATGCCTGCATTGTCTTTTTCGTCCCTGACAGGCACGAAAGCACTTTCGTGTGGTTTGTAAACTGTGAAAATCAATTCCCACGTCCATTCAAGATACCGACTTGTGTAAAAATTGTCCAGCGGACTTTGATGCGGTACACCGCGACCTGTGCCTGTGGAGTTGGCCACGAGCCAATCATACATGTTTTTGTAAAATGTGCGAGGCAACGAGCGGATGCGGTCACGCGAAACAACGAATTGGGCGCAGCCTCGCTTGTTTGCTGTGAAATCTTTATACTGGTGTATGTTGCCAAAATAAGGCTGCATACATGCTTTCCACCAACCCGATTCTAGCATTCTTGTCACTTTTCTGCCTTCTTTGATCGGTTCTAACAGCCAAGTATTGAAGTTGAAGAAGCCGCGCGTTTTCGACTGCTTGTAGTTTTTTGGCAGGTCCGCGTTATTGAGGATGTCCACCAAGCTTCCATTGTGGTGCCACTTTCGTTCGTACTGATGAACATAGACGACGTTTTGCGGCAATATATCATAGAATTCGTAGACAAATTTCAACAGATTCGTTTCAGATTTTGCCTTATTGCGCGCGTTGTACGGCTCGCGCTCGGGTATATTTTTCGAAAAGACAACGAAAGGAAACGCCAGTTTGTGGCGCCACTCAATGTCGCCGTGATGAAAGTTAATGATCGTCAAAAATTCTGTGTTCTCATTCCAGCTGCAATTGTGCAGTTCAATGCCAATTGTTCGAGTTGCCGTGACTTGTCGAACCAAATAGCTGTTTTTTGCGTGCTGCTTGACATATCGACTGACATTCAGGAGCACATTAGTGTGAACATTACGCTCAAAAATCTGTTCCTTAACAAAATCCTTGACGCGCAACGAGATGGCACACGACCGCATCGCGTGCCAATTCGCGTCGAAGTGTCGTACTGCAGAGAACTGCGACCAATGCACTGGACCAATGGTTGACGGTACAAGTGAATGTCGGTCTCGCGCTATAGTTGAAACAAACGAGGCCTGTCGTTTTTTGTCGTCATACACTCGCTGCAAGCTTTCCAAGTGATTCGCATCCCAAGCCATCTCGTCTGTTGCATGAACGTAAATGCAGTCCAGCTTAGCGTCGTAGCACAAACCAAGGACATGGGCTACGGCTGCCGCCCGAACGGTAGACGTAGGTTCATTCAAGTTGACAAAGTGGGATTTGGACGTGTCAATAAAGCTGTGAAACGATCCAAACTCTTTTTTGTCTGCGTAGCGGTTGCCGACAACGATGACAAACCAACTTTTGTTGATTTTTTGTTGCTCATTGATGTGCGTAAGAATTTGTTTGATTCGTGGCACCGTTGCACCGTCTGCACGATGTGTCGCTTCAACGGCAATCACAAATTTGGGTTTGTTCTGAATCAGTTTGTCCATTACGCTTGATTGTGCATCAATATTGATTTTTGTATTTCGGGACAAAGCATACAAAAGTGATCGGAAGATTTGTCAAAAATACGCAGTGTTTTCAAGCTTGTGAAAATAACATTTATTCAATTGGTGGAGGTGGCTGCAAAGGTTCTGGCTTGCCTAGATCAGCTGACTCCTGTGGTGTTTCATCATCAGGTTGTCGCGCCGGCGGCGGTCCAGACGGTGGCCCTGGAATTGGCGGAGGCTGCACAGGCAACTTGAACACTTTGCCTACATCTTGAGGATTCACTTGCAACAGGTTTTTCCAATCCTCACTGTAATACAAGCGAAAGCCTGCGCCCAAAACTGTCAAGAGAGCAATGCCGCCTGCCATACCAGCCACGGTGCGCAGCAGTGTTTCGTTGTCCTCGGTGGCTATGGCGCCGATGGCAACAGCCACAATGCCGAAAGACAAAATCATAATCACGACCCAAAAAATACTATAAGCATTCCACGGCTGATTGACTGGATTGTAAAACCAGCGCAGGCCTTCTTTGGCTGCAGTTTTGCCAGCTTTCACTTGCTTGCTCAGTTTGTTTTTCGCATTCATGGACATTTGGACAGAAGTTCTTTACTAATAATGAAGTTGTTACAAATGTTTTTTTTCACTGGTGCTCGCGCCCGGGCGGATGCGAAGACGGTTCTTGCACCGTGCGACAGCGCAACTTTGTAATCCCTGTCTGGCGTTTGTTGGCACGTGCCAGCGAGTCAGCCTTTCGCGCCGCCGGGCAGAACAACTGATGCTCTGGCCAATGTAGATCGGCGCATCGTTCGCTGCAGTAGCGTGCCGTGTTGCAGCGACACAGAAATGTCTGTTTGTTTTGAGGGACAGAAGGCGTATTCTTTAGCTGCACATGCGGAAACTCTGATGGCCACAATTGGTGCATATATGCGCTGCAATGAAAGCAGTACGGAGCGCACATCACTGGCGGATCGTTTTCGGCGCGCTTCATCGGCGACTTGCTCATTGCTTCGTAAGAAAACAGCATACATTTTTCGACACAGTCTGCCGGCTGCGCCAATATGTGCAGCCTGAATGTATTCAGCACTATCAGACTGACCGGTGAAATGTGGAGCATCACCAGCAGCTTCTTTGCGTGACACAGAAAGTTGTTCAAGAACTTGAGCAAATGCCCTCGCAAGCACTGCACCATTGAGGCGACCATCACTCGCTCTTTCTCAATCAATCCGCGCGGCAAATGCTCGGTGCACAAAAGACGTTTTTGCAGTTTTTTTGCTCTCTCTGCATCGCTCAACAATGCAATGCGTGGGTGCTCCGCAAATTGAGCCGTCAATTGACGACACTTCTTGGAGCCGTACTTGCGACGAGAGAGACGTTTAAAGTCGTCATTGTACCGTAAAAGCGCATTTTGTGGCAGTAGATAGGTGTAAAAAAGCACAAAAAACTGTGACAGCACGCTGTCCGCTTCTATGCACACCGGTGCCAACAGTGCGTAATTTAAAGCGTTAAACAAGACGCGATCGACAGATGTTTTTCGCAACTGATTTTGTTCTTGCAGCAACAGCTTTCGAAAGTCCAATGCACGGAGGTGAAGTAGCGCGCAGCACTTTTCCAATACCACAGTGTCTTTCACAAAACAATGCCGGTCTGTCCAACCAATTTGACGCAGCAAGCTGTCGGTATCTACGCTTATTGTTTCCGGTTTGACGGCACCGTTCACATTTTCCAGGAAAGCGTCGAAAAAAGAAAGAATGCCAAACGCCAAGTTCAGAATCAGACGCATGTCGTTGAGAAATACGCTCAAGTACGCAAAATCCTCCAATATGGTGCTGAACCACTCGCCGTGCTGCAGGTAAGTGCGCAACCAAGATACGCAAAACTGCTCGCCGACAGAAACCGACAGATAGTTGGAAAAGTAGAAGCGATTCGCCACTCCCTTGTCTTGTTGTTCAAAGCTGTCGTAAGGCAAAAAATTGTCCAATTGTGGGCAAACTTGATCGTCAATTGCAGTAGCAAACTTTTTAGTATCCTCCAATTGCTTTCTCACTTTTGCATCGTCGTGTTTGCAGTGCTTCACCTCTTTGTCAGCAACAACTGCTCCGATGCGCCGAATAATAGCAGTTTCTTCTGCGCAGCACTGACAAAATACCGTTTGGACAATTGCATTTGAGACGTTGCCGAGTGTGTCGCCCGACGGGTTCTCTCTGCGGTGTGCGTTCATCATCAAATAAAAGATTCGCGGGAAGGGTCTGAAATTTTTTCGTCGTCATTACCCAATCCGTCAGCCTCCTCACGTCTGAATACAAACGCAAAATGCAAAATGATGCACAGCGAAGCGCGCACGAAAACATCTGCACCGGATGCAGACAGCATGGCCGTTGCCTAGACCAATACTTGTTGCAGCAATTGAATTCAAAGCAAAACTACGGCGATGACTGTGCTAAACCCAACAGAGACAAACAAGCCTGCCGCACGGAACAGTTTTTCGAACAAACGATGCCCATGATGAAGAAATTGCGTCAAGAAGGCAAACAGCAGCAATACGAAGAACTGCTGCAGTCTGTGGCAGACAAGGTGGTCTTGTCGAGCAGAGCAAACGAACCTGCCAGTATTAGGGAGATTTTAGCGCTTGAGTGCAGTGAAACGTACAAAGAGTGGAGCAACAAAATTGCTTGCGAAGAATTTGCCTTTTGCGACCTCAATGAAGTGCTTAGTATCTGACTGACTGCAAAAAGCCTTTTTTTTTCAGTCACCGTTTATTGAGCAATAAACGAACAGACTATCCTGATTGCGCGCCTAATTCGCAAACAAAATTGACACCAAGTACGAGACGATGACCGACAGCACTGAAATTTTGCGAAAGCCGTACCTAAATGCCAAGGTCAGCAGAGCCATCGACGCCGCTGACAACGTGCGCCAAAACTACAACGACGCCATTTCCGCTTTGCAGAATGCACGTCAAACGCGTGACAATTTGCTGGCAGAAGAAGAAAAGGCTCAGCGAGCCCAGTTGGACGAAGCGCTGGCCGATTTGGAACAAGTACAAGCCGAAATTGCAAAGCAGGCAAACGCATCCAGCCAAGTGTTTGAGACCGCCCGTGGAGCCGAGGCCAAACTTCGCATGGCCAAAAGACTGCCTTTCTTGAGCAAGGAGCGTCGCGAAACTTTGCAAAAAAGCAAACAAAGCGAAGAGACGTTGCGCTACGTTGCTCTGGCGCGCTATTTGCTGCGCACTGTGGCTGCTGGAAATGACGATGAAAAGAGTTCATTGGTGCGCGGCAGTGGCACGAGCAGCAGCGAGACGCCCAATCTTATCGAAGAATTGTCACAGACATTGTCTGTCGACGAAAGCGATTTGAGTGAGGACGAAAAAGGCCTTGCCGACGAGTTTAAGCAGAGGCTGGTGGCTCTTGTCAATCAACTTCAATCGGACCGTCAGAAGTACGAGCAGGCTTTGGTGGACAACAAAGTGCTGGCTATGCGTCTAGATCAATTGGACGAGGCGGCCGCCATCGCGCAGCAGGCAATCGACAATGCGGAGAGCGCCGACCCCGATCCACGTCTGCAACGACTGCGCGCAGAACTTTCGCAATTCAAAGCACTGGAAGAGCGACTGCAGCAGACAAAGGCTCAGCGAAAGGTGGAGAGTCTGGAACTGCAGATGCAGACAACGGTGCAGGAAATTGTCCGTTTGGTGCACGGTCAGCGCAGTATGGCACTAGAGCAATTGTTGGCGCGTTTGGCGTCGTCTGTACGCAAACAATTGGCAGAAAAGCGGCAACTGTCGGCAGCAGAGGCCGAAGAGTTGCGCGAAAGCCTTCAAGCTGTACAGAGCAGGCGCGAGGACTTGGCTGCAACCACAGAGAAGCGCATCATGCAGGCTGACTTGGAGATCTCCGAAATGGAGCAAACTTTGTCCGAGTCACAAGATGCCTATGCCGACACCCTCAAACAGTTGAGCGAGGCTCAAGCAGACATGAAAGAACTGAAGCTTTGGCCACAGTCACTTGTCGGCAACCCCAATCGCATTCAGCAGGCCATCGTAGCCGCGCTGCAACAATTTGACATTCGCGTGCTGAAGCTGGCAGATGCCACCGCGGACGAAATAGATCCCGACACTGGCAAGTATGTCAGCTGTCAGCCGCCGATCAAGTTGAGCGAGTATCAGAAAACGCTCAAACACTACTTGAACGACGGTTTTGAGGCGCTGCCGGGCGTTTTGTTGTTGTGGGAACCGGGCACGGGCAAAACAATTGGATCGATGGTGGCAGCGGTCGAAAATTTGCGTGTGCGTTTTGTTGAACAGAACGGTGCCGAGCAGGCACAGTCGCCGAGCGCTGTCGACATTCTAATTCTGGGCTTCACTGAGGACAACCTCAATGATTTCAGAAAAACGCTGCTCAGTGAGTTGGACAGAGTGTTTGACGATGCCTACAATGTTGACAAGGAAACTGGCAGCATGAAAGACGGCAATGTTGCACTGCGCCTGAGCATCGATGGTAGTGACGGCGAAAGCAGACCGGCTCTAGTGTCCATACAGCGTTACTCTGTCGGCGCCGGTCGCGCGCGCACTATGAAAGTCGATCCGGCCGGCATGGTTGTGCTGGACGAAGCACACTTCATGGTGACGCGAGAGGTGCCGACTGAAAGCAACAGACCGCAGCAGGTGCGAGAGGCCGTCGCAGCGTGGGAAAAGTTGCTGCTGAATTACAAAGGAGTTAAAATTCTGTTGACAGCGACGCCGTCGGGCGCCAATCGCGACCCAGAAATGCTGCTGAACCTGCTAAAGTATTTGCCGCCGGAACGAGGC
>Ga0102934_1001853_pt1 | contig 14836 bp, 14 predicted proteins | sample SalPonR2_A_D1_MG_FD_78175 | JGI IMG/M metagenome (GOLD analysis project Ga0102934, IMG submission 78175) | Salt pond soil microbial communities from South San Francisco under conditions of wetland restoration - Salt Pond MetaG R2_A_D1_MG | ecosystem: Environmental > Aquatic > Marine > Intertidal... | reverse complement strand
GTTTTAAATCTATCTGATATATTTATATTTATTGGGATTGTAATTGTTTTAATTTCAATTTTTAAGACCAATAAAAAGGATAAATTGTTTTTTAAAAAATAAAGCTTTATAGTATAATTTTTTTAGAATATATTTTTTTCTTTGATTTTTATTTTAAGTCTTGGCTTTAAAGTGTTTTTCCTTTTTTAATATTTAATTAAAAAATCTCATAAATCTCATTTAAAAACTTATAATAATTATTTAAGTTTTATTTTTTTATAGGCTATTTTAAAACGCCTGAAAATGTGTTATTATAAAAAAAATATTTTAATTTAATTTTTTATGGCTAAAAATAAAAAAAAGAAAGCAACAATGCTGAGTTATATTGGATTTGTAATATTTATTATTATAATATATATGGCATTTAGTAAGGCGGGTCTAGTTAAAAAAGATTTAAATTCTAAGGTTTTTGTTATTGATAAGGGCCAAGGCTTAAGTGAGATAGGTGATAATTTAGAAGATCAAGGCGTTATTAAAAATGATAAAATTTTTGAATTAACTGCTTTTTTAAAAAATGTTAAGAATAAATTTTTACCAGGCGAATATGAGCTTAAGTCTGGCATGAGTTTAAATGATTTAATAAAAACATTAACTTCACCCTCAAAAGCAAAAGAAGTTGAGGTGACAATTTTAGAAGGAGCTAATAATTTGGAAATTGCTAATAAGCTTGAAGATCATAATCTTTTATCTAAAGAAGATTTTTTTAATGGTTTAAAAGAAATGAGTCAAGATGAGCAAATTTTTAATAAATATGAATTTTTAACTCCTTTAACTATAAAAAATGATAAAAGAGAAATTTTTCAAGGCTTTTTATTTCCTGATACATATAAATTTTATAAAAAAGCAAATGCTAGACATATAATTGAAAAAATGCTTAATAATTTTTTAAAAAAGGTTTATATTCCCCTTAAAAAAGAAATTGAAATTAATAATCATTCATTTTATGATGTTTTAACTTTATCTTCTATTATTGAAAAAGAAATGAATCAAGATAGAGAAAGAAGGCTAGCAGCGGATGTTTTTTGGGATCGCCTAAAAATAAATTGGGCTCTTCAGTCAGATGCTACTATTAATTATATTTTAAATACTAAAAAACTCCAACCAAGTTTTAAAGATACTAGAACTCCTTCACCTTATAATACTTATACAAATCCAGGCCTTCCTCCTGGGCCAATAAATAATCCTAGCTTTTCTAGTATTAAGGCTACCTTAAATCCAATTGAAAATGATTATTCATATTTTTTGGTAACCCCAGATGGTGAAAATCTTTTTTCTAAAACAATTGATGAGCATAATAGAAAAAAAGCAAAATATTGGGGGGATTAATAATTTAAAACTATTTTTATATAATGTTATTTTTAGCAAAAATAAAAAAGATATTTTATTGGATTGAAAAAATAATCCTTAAAATACCAATTATTAGAAAATATCTTTATTTAAGACAGTTATCTAAATTTATAATAGCAGGGGGGACAGTTACTTTGCTTGATTTTGCGATTTATTTTTTCCTTACTCGTTTTTTTGATTTTTGGGATAATCACTTTCTTTGGGCCAATTTTATTGCAATGTCTGTGGGAGCTATTGCTAGTTACATTATAAATAAAAATTGGGTTTTTAAAGATAAAAGAAAAGCATTAATTTCTCATTATATAAAATTTTGGATATTTGCAGGGGCTGGTGGTATGCTTTTTTATCAATTAATATTTTATTTTTTAACAACCTCATTGAATTTATTTGATATTTTATCTAAAATAATAACAGCCTTAATCGTAGTTTTTTTAAGATTTATAATCCAAAAATTTTGGATATTTAAATAATTTTATGCCTAAAAATTTAATTAAAAAAATAATTGTTGGTTTTGTTGTTTTTTGTGTTGTTTTAGTTTTTGATTATTGGCTTTTTGCGCCTAAAAATATTTCTGAGCCAAAAACTCAGTCAGAGCAATCTAATCCCACTTTACCAAAAGAAGATTCCAGTTCTCATTCTTCTCCTCTTAAACCTGAAAAACAAGAAAAAGAAAATACTAATACAGACAAACAAGAAAAAGAAATTATTTTAAAGCCAGAAAAAGAATCTTTTCAAATAAGCGTTCCCTTTACAAGTCAATCACCTTATAAAAAATGGGATCATCTTCATAGTGAAGCATGTGAAGAGGCTTCTCTTGTTATGGCAAAATATTGGCTTTTAAATAAAAAGCTATCCAAGGAAATAGCTGATAAGGAAATTAAACAATCTGTGGCCTGGCAAAAAGAGAATTGGGGTGGTCATTATGATTTAAGAGTAAAGGATACAATAACTTTAGCTAAAAAATTTTTTAATATAAAAAAAATATACTTTACTGAAATAGAAAGTATAAAGGAAATAAAATATTTTTTAGAACAAGGCAAATTAGTTATAGCTCCTATGGCTGGAAGGAAATTGGATAATCCTTATTTTAAAAATCCAGGGCCTCCCTATCATATGTTGGTAGCAACTGGTTTTAATAAGGGAAATATAATTACTAATGAGCCTGGTACTTATAGGGGTAAAGATTTTGCTTATACTAATAATAATTTTTTTAATGCCCTTCATGATTGGCCTTTTAAAATTGAGGAAAAAAATGAATTAGACAAAGATCAAAAGTCTGAAGAAGTTTTAAATGGCCTTAAAAGGATTATAATAATAGAAAAATAGTTTAGGGAATGAGTTGAACTTCAATGCCATTTCCAATTAAAACTTCACCATTTTTTTCAAAAAGTTTTGCCCAAAGTTTATGCTTGCCTAATTCAGCCATGTTCCAGTAAAAGCTAATTTCTTCTCCAGCCTCAGGATTAAAAATAGTAGATAAAAGTCTAGTTTTGCCAGAATCTAGGTTTTCATTATAAAATCTAATTTTTTCTATACTAGAGATAGGGATAATAGTATTAATATTTAATGGAAAATTAGAAAGTTTAATTTCTTGGTTATTTTTAGGATTCTGCCAAATTACTTCTTTTTTAGAAGAGTTAAGAATTGAAATAGTGATAGTATCACTATTTTTATTTTTTACCTTATCGTAAGCTGTAACTTCTATTTCATGGTTACCCTTTTCTAAACCAATTAAGTTAATATCAAATTCAAAAATCTCAGATTCTTTTTGAGGCTTTATCTTTTTTATTGTTATATCATCTATTTTATAAATTATAGTTTCTATTTCTAGGGGAGCCTTAACTTTTGTAACTAGGTTAAGTTTAGAGGTTAAAACAGTTTTATTATTTTTGGGTGATTGAATTTGTACCAAAGGCATATTTTCTATTGTGTGAATATCATCTTTTTCAGTGGGTGGGATTTGAAGTGTTAGGCCTTTAAGATGAGCTGGTATTTCTTTTTCCTTTTTTTGAGATAATTCTTTTAACCATTGGTTAATCCCTTTTTGCCATAAATTATATTGAGGGTCTTTTTCAGGGTTTTTAGGGGCTGGGCCTTGGGGGTCATCTTTTTTAAGATAATGCAATATAGGATAGAAGTATCTAAATTCTTTTTCTAATATTAAAGATTCAGGTGTTAAATCAGTAGCTAATTTTTTAGAAATTTTATCAATTTTTAAGGTAACTGTTTTTTCCTTTGGGAGAGTACCTTTTAAAATAGGTTTTTCTACGTATATTGGTTCAGGTTTTTCAAATTTTAAAACAGGCTTATTTTTAAGAGCGTTTTTCATATATAGGTTCCAAATAGGAGCAGCAACACTAGATCCATCAGCCCCTTCTCCCATTTTTTTATTATTAGTATTTCCTGCCCAAACCCCGGTTACTAAGTTTGGGGTATAGCCAAGAGTCCAAGCATCTTTATATTCGTTTGTAGTGCCAGTTTTAGCACAAACTGGTCTTTTTTCTAAAGTTAAAAAATTATTTGATCCAAATACAAAACTTCTAGCCTCATTGTCAGATAAAATATTATTAAGGTTTTTAACTGTTTCTTTTTTTAAGACTTGAACACCCTTTGGCTCTTTAACATTATCTATGATAATTTTCCCAGTATTATCTTTTACTTTTAAAATGCTTTTATAGGGTATTTTTTCTCCGTTTCTTGCAAAAACAGAAAAGGCTGATACGTGTTCTAAAAGTTTCACTTCTCCCCCTCCCAAAACTAAAGATAAGCCATATCGGCTTGGGTCGCTAAAAGTAGTGTATCCCATTTTTTTAGCTAAATTTAGAGTTTCTTGAATACCTACTAAATAAAGAGTCTTAACCCCAGGAATATTTAAAGAGCCTGCTAAAGATTTCTTTATAGTAACTGGTCCGAAATATTCATCTTTGTAATTTTTAGGTTTATATTCTTTACCATCGCCTGATTTACCAAAGCTAGTTGGAACATCAAAGAGTAAGGTTTTTGGGGTATAGCCTTTTTCTAGGGCAGCTGCGTAAACTATTGGTTTAAAAGAAGATCCTGGCTGGCGGTTTCTTGTAGCTACATTAACTTGGCCATCAATAGATTTATCAAAAAAGTCTTTTGATCCAATCATAGCTAAGATATTACCATTTTTAGGATTAATTGAAACTAGGGAGGCATTATTGGCATTATAATTTTTTTCATTGCCTTGAGCATATTTTTCAATAGCATTTTTAGCAATAGTTTGTTTTTCTAAGTCTAGGCTAGTAATTACTTTAAGACCACCTTGTTCTACTTTTTTTTGGCCCAATTTTTCTGTTAATAATTGTTTTACATACATTACAAAATGAGGGGCAATAATATCCATTTTTCTAGGCTTAATATTTTTTAAAGCATTTTTTTCTTTCGCCTCCTCTGCTTTATTTTTCGTTATAAAGCCATGCTTTACCATAATATCAAGTATCATTTTTTGTCTTTGTAATAATTCATCAGTATGATTGCCATAGGGAGAATAATAGGTTGGCGCCTTTGTAAGGGCGGCTAAAAGTGCTGACTCGTTAAGATTTAAGTTTCTGACGGATTTATTAAAATAAATTTGACTAGCTGCCTCAGCACCATAAGCATTAGAACCATATGGTATTTCATTAAAATACATTTGCAGTATTTCTTGTTTTGAATAATTCTTTTCTATTTTATAGGCTAATAAAAGTTCTTTAATTTTTCTTTTAAAGGTTTTTTTAGGTGTTAAAAAGGCATTTTTAACAAATTGCTGAGTTAAAGTTGAAGCGCCTTGTACCTTAGCTCCATGTAAAATATCAACAATAACAGCTCTGATAATTGATTTTATGTCAAAGCCTTTATGGGTAAAAAAATCTGCATCTTCTATGGCAATTGTGGCATGTATTAGACTTTGAGGAATTTCTTCTAGTTGTACTATTGTTCTTCTTTGCTCAGAAAAAATTTCATAAAGAAGATTATCTCCAGTTTTATCATATATTTTCGTAGTTTCAGATATTTCTCGACTTAATAGCTGATTGGGATTAGGTAGGCTTTGGGATAACCATGCTAAACCAACACTTAAAATTGCTACAAAGATAAGAATTATTAATAAAAAGCTGACCCCTAGTTTTTTTAAAGGGCTGGATTTTTGTTTTATTTTTTTTCTTTGCCACTTATTTTTTTTCTTTGTCATGTTTTTAATTATATCTGAAAATTTTTATTTATTCAAATACTTTTTTAGCTTGAATCGGTTTTAAATTTAGTTTATAATAAAAAAACATAAATAAGCTAGTTTAAATTATATTTAGATTATGTCTCAAAAAGAAAAATTAAAAAAGTTGCTTTCCTCAAATGTTGAAAAAATAATTAATAAAGAAAGTCTTAAAAGTAGATTATTATCTGGCAAAAAATTAAGAATTAAGCACGGAATTGATCCCACAAGCCCTAATCTTCATATTGGCCACGCTATTGTTTTATGGAAGCTAAAAGAATTTCAAGATTTAGGCCATAAAATTGTTTTAATTTTAGGTAGTTTTACGGCTCAAATCGGAGATCCGTCTGATAAATTAAATAAAAGACCTTTTTTGTCTAAACAAGAAGTTGAAGAGAACTTAAAAGAATATAAAAACCAAATTGGCAAAATTCTGGATGCTTCTAAAGTAGAATGGCATAAAAACAATGAATGGTTTAAAGATATAAGTTTAAGAGAGTTTGATAATTTAGCTGAACTTTTTAGTGTTCAACAAATGATGGCAAGGCGTAATTTTAAAAAAAGATGGGACAATGATAAAGAAATTTCAATAAGAGAGCTTCATTATCCCTTGTATCAGGGTTATGATAGTGTTGCAGTAAAAGCAGATGTCGAAGTAGCAGGCAATGATCAGCTTTTTAATATTTTAGCTGGCAGAAAAATTCAACAAGCCTACAATCAAGAACCACAAGATATTTTAACTGTTAAAATGCTGACTGGCACAGATAACAATAAAATGAGTAAATCACAAGGTAATGTTATTTATATTAGCGATACTCCTAAAAATCAATATGGTAAGATTATGTCTCTTCAAGATAGCTTAATTTTACCTTATTTTAAGCTTTGTACAAATTACCCAAAAGAGAAAGTTAAAGAATTAGAAAAAAAGTTAAAAGCAGGAGATAATCCAAGAGATATTAAAGCAAAATTAGCTTATGAAATTGTAAAAATTTATCATGGCCAAGAAAAGGCAAATAAGGCAGCAAAAGAATTTGATAGGGTTTTTAAGGAAAAGAAGTTGCCAAAAAATACTTTTGGGTTTAAAATAAAAGAAAAAGAGTATAAGTTGGCTGATCTTATTAAAAAGGTTGGTTTTACTAAAAGCAAAAGTCAAGCACGACGCTTGATTGAACAAGGAGCTGTAAGGATAAATAAAAAAAAGATTAATGATAGGCATTTTAGCTTTGTTCCTAAAGGGGGCGAAATTATCCAAGTGGGTAAAAAAAGATTTATTAGATTAGAATTTAAATAATTTAAAAATTATGTATAAAAATTTTTTTCAGTTTAAATTAATATTTATTATTTTAATAGCTGTTTTTTTAATTACTACTGGTCTAGGTTGTAAGACTGGCGTATCAGAAAAAGATTTAGATCCTGTTAATTTGGTTTATTGGAGGACTGATGATGATAGGGGTGACTTCTCTACTATTATTAATGGTTTTCAAAAACTACATCCTAATATTTCCATTACTTTTAAAAAAGTAAAAAAAGAAAATTATACTCAAGAAATTTTAGAAGCTTGGGCAGAAAACAAAGGCCCAGATATTTTTTCTATTCCCAATACTTGGCTTGGCAAATATAAGGAAAAGGTTTCTAAAATACCCTTAGGTGCTGAGTTTAGTTTACCTAAAAAAGTTACTACTGGGACAATAAAGAAAACAGATAAAATTATTGAAGAGGCGATTAAGGTCCCTAGCTTAAGGGATTTGCAAAAAAGATATGTTAGTGATGTTTTTAGGTTTATTATTAAGGATCAAAAACAAATATATGGCTTACCTTTAAATTTAGATACTTTGGTCATGTATTATAATAGGGATATGCTAGACAGTAATAACATCCCTAATCCTCCAAAAAATTGGCAAGAATTTGTTAAAGACGTTAAGCTTTTAACTCTTCAGGATAGAAATGGTAACTTTATTCAAAGTGGTGCAGCTCTGGGCACAGCTGAAAATATAGAATATTCAACTGATATTTTGTCTTTATTAATGATGCAAAATGGTGCTTTTATGGCTCAAAATGCTAGGAAGGCTACTTTTGATTTACCTCTTGAAAGTAATTCTAATTATTTTCCTGGGATAGAAGCTTTAAATTTTTATACTAGTTTTTCTAATCCAGCTCAACCAAGATATAGTTGGAATAGGGATTTACCAAATGCCTTTGATGCTTTTATAAGTGGTAGATTGGGCTTTTTGTTTGGCTATTCAGATTATTTACAAGAAATAAAAAAACAAGCTCCTAAACTTAATTTTAGTATTGCCAGTGTTCCTCAAATTAGTGATTCTTTAAAAAATATTAATTATGCTAAATATCCTATAGAAGTAGTTTCTAAAAATAGTTCTTATCAAAATGAGGCTTGGGCTTTTCTTCTTTACGCTAGTAAACAGGACAATGTTGAAAGTTTTCTTGAAAAATCTAAACACCCAACAGCTCATAGAAATTTAATAAAAAAACAATTAGAGGATTTTGATTTAGCTCCTTTTGCTAACCAAGTTTTAACTGCTAGTAGTTGGTATAAGGGGAGTAACTATAATTTAGTTAAAGAAGCATTTAATGGTATGATTAATTCTGTTATAACTGGGGCTAAGTCTAGCAAAGAGGCAATTGAATATGGAGTAAACAAAATAAATTTGACTTATTAATATGAAAAAAATATTTTTATTTATAATATCAATTACTTTTATTTTTTTAATATTGTTTCCATTGATAAAGGTAGAAGCTGCTGAAGAGTATTCTAGAAATTTAAGTAATGGACGCGTAAGCACTTGCACACTTTTAGATGATTCATCAGAAGGTTATCAAAGTTATGAATGTATTTGTCAGGGGGTTAATCAAGTAGATGATTGTAGGGTAGGCAATATTATCTCTGATCCTATTTGTGCATGCTGTGGTGATTGCACATTAGAAAACTTTCTTGGAATTGCTATTAATTTAGCTAATTTAATTTTTAAATATTTAGGAGTAGTAGCATTGGTATTTTTTGTAGTAGGAGGGGTAATTTGGATAACTTCAGGTGGTAGTCAACAAAGAATAGATACTGGTAAAAACATTTTAAAAAATGCTTTAATAGGTATTGTAGTAATAGTGGCAGCTACTCTTATTATTCGTTTATTAACTGATGTTTTAGGGGTAGAAGAGGGTTATTTAGATAGACTTCCAGATCAAGAAGAATCCCAGAATGAATAGATTGTAATATTAAATAATTTAATAAAGCTTTTATGAGTTTAAAATTAAGAAAAATATTTTATAGTTTTGTAATATTTTTATTAATAAGTCCTTTTAAGGTTTTAGCTCAAAGTAGAACTGAACTACCTCAACCATTAGGGGGTAAAAATATTACTGAGGTAGCAACTAATATTATAGAGACTATTTTAGGTTTAGTGGGAGTTTTAGCTTTAGTAATGTTTATCTATGGTGGTATACTTTGGATGACTTCAGCTGGTAATGAAAAGCAAGTCAAAAAAGGAAAGGATACCTTGGTTTGGTCTGTGTTGGGTTTGGCAATTATTTTTTTCAGTTATGCTATTTTACAATTTGTATTAGACGTTTTAATTCAATAGTTGTGGATAATCTTTTTGACACTTATTTGTTATAGTATTAAAATAATTAATATCAATTTTAATAATTTATTTTTAAATAAATATTCAAGGTCGTTACTTTTTGGGGGAAGATAAAAATTAATTTATTTTTATGAACAAACTAACAAAAACCATAAGTGCAGTTTTACTTTTAGGCTTTTTTCTAGTACCAATGTTTGCTTCAGCTCAATTATCCTTAAATGAGAACTTAGGTGATGTGCAAGAAGAGGTAGGTTATGAGGAGACAGAGCTTGTAGAAGTAATTGGCAATGTTATAAGAATTGTTATTGGTTTTATTGGTCTTATTGCCTTAGTAATATTTATTGTAGGTGGTTTTATGTGGATGACTGCTGGTGGTAGTGAAGATCAAATTAAAAAAGCTAAAAGTCTTATGAAAAATGCTGTGATTGGTATAATTATAGTTGTACTTGCTTATGCTGCAACTACCTTTATCATAGATCAGTTGACTAACATATCATAACAATTATAGGATTTTTGCTACGTAATAATTAATGTAATATGACGACTTTGAGAAAAAGCTTTATTATTGCTTTTACATTAACTTTGGTAATGGTTTTCTTTTTACCTCAAGCAAGTTTGGCCCAAACTTCTAAATTAGATGAAGTGGCTGCAGGGACTGGCTTAAAAAATTCTGGTTTGGTTAATATTATAAGTAATATAATCAAAACTATTTTAGGATTTATAGGTGTTATAATACTTATACTTTTAATTTATGCAGGATTTTTATGGATGACTGCTGGTGGTAGTGAAGATAAGGTTAAAAAAGCTAAAACTATTATGAAAAATGCTGTGATTGGTCTTTTAATAGTGGTTCTTTCTTATGCTATAACAACCTTTGTTGTTAATAAAGTATCTGGATTCACTAATGAGCAACAACAGAATGATAATAATGATAATAATGATTAATAACATTATTAAAAAGTAATAAGAAATTTATAGCTTTATTAAAAGTTATTACAAAAATGCCCCCTTTATTTTATATAAAGGGGGTTTTTAAATATTTAAGTTATTATTCTATTTTATAAATACTAGCATTAGGGGAATTATATATTTTTTCTAAACCAGATTTTTCTAAGAAAATATTGAATTTTTTATCAGCTTCTCTACTAGATTTTTTATCTGAAATAATGTAAGAAGCATTAAATGTATTTTTAAGTATTTCTCCTAATTTTTTAGGATTAATTTTTCTTTGGTTTATTTTTAGCCAGGTCTTATACTTTTCTTTATTATTGGCATAAAAGAAGTTTTGGTCTAAACCGTTTATGTAATAATTTTTTTTATTAAAGTAAAAAAGCTTTGGAAACATATCCCAGCTTCTATGAAATACTATTGTTTTGGGATTACTATTTTTTTTAAGCCAATTTAAGGGAGCTTGTAAATGGCTAATTAGCGGTGCATTTTCATGTATGTCTCTTATATAAAAAATACCATTTTTAATATAAAAGCCTATAAAAAAGATTAATATAAAAGATATAATAATTGTAAAGATTGCATAAATTTGTTTTTGGCTAGTGAGAAAAAGGCTAGAAAAATGTTTTTTAATCTTTGGCCAATTAGCCGTTTTAAAGATTTGAGAAAACATTAAGCCTGAAAAGATAATACTAAAAGGTATAAAGTAATCTATATTCCTTCCGCTTTTTAGGGTAAATAATAAGAAAAAAATTGATATTAAAAATAAAAACCAGTTAATAATTTTTTGCTTGTTCTCTTTTATAATAAACCAAGCCGTTGATATAATCCAAACTATTATTAAAGGCAAGTTATATATTAGAAAGTTTAAAAAGTCTGGGGGATACCACTCAGCTCCTATGGCAACTTTAGAAGTACCCAAAACTGCTATTTGAATAGTTTGAAAAAAATAAAATGGGAAGGTTTTAGGAAAGTATGGGTTTAGAATAAGTCCAGCCAAAGCCCCAATGCTGGCAAAAATAATAATTTTTAAATTTTGAATAGATAATATTTTTTTAAAGGACCTGTTTTTAATAATTTCTGCAATAAAATAAAGAAAAATTATTATAAACATTAAGGGCCAAGCACCGTACATCCAAACATATATAAAAAGAGTTAGTAATAAGCCTAAATATTTTTTCTTTATTATACAGTATACTCCTAAAAGCATTATGATAATAGAGATAGCAGGCGCTCTTATTAAACTTAATCTTCCTATAAATTTTGGTAAAGTTAACATTAAAAAAGTCCAAAATACAGGCAATTTTATTTTTATTTTTCTTAAGAATATATATAAGCCTAAAAAAAATAAGGCTCCAAAAAAAGCAGTTGCGATTTCTGTTTTTAAGAAAGGTTCTATCTCAAGAGATAAGGGACCTAAATTATTAGGGCTGGGTATTTTTAAAAACCAGCTTAAAATAAAATGATAACCAAAGTGGTGATCGACAAAAATATCTTTGTAGGTAGTAAATTGCATCCAGGGAAAGTCTTTAACAAGACCTTTTTCTTGTATTAACTCGGCCAATTTAGCATGATAAAAACTATCTGACCCTACTATAGTTGGTGGTATTATGATATATAGAAATATAATAAAACAAATTCCAAAAATAAAAAGTTCTATAAAGGGGCTTTTTTTTAAATTAATTTTTTTATTATTCATAGATTTGTTTTTTGGCTTTTTCAATTTCTTTTATAGAAGCTGGGTCAATTTTATTTAAAATTGCCAAATAATAACTAATCCAATCCATTAAACAAACTAGGCTTAGTATTTTTGTTGTCTCTGCTTTTGCAAATATAGGAATTTTTTGCCATCTTATGTTTTTCTTATCTAAAATATTTGTAAGTGTTTTTATTGTTTTTTCAATTTGATTGTCTTTTTTTAGATTCTCGAAAATTAAAAATACTATTTCATCTTTCAAGCGCCAAGGATTTTTGTTTTCAATGGAATTATGAATTATTTCCGGTATTTCCTCTAAATAAGAGAAATTTTTGCTATTTTCTGATAATTGATTTTTAAGTCTTTGGGTTATGCCATTTAAATTGTGCGTAGAAGTAATTACAGGCAAGTGGTCAAATATAAAATAAGCTAAATGTTTTGCTACATTCTCTTCAGTCTTTACGCTTAAATCAAACATTTTATTAATTTCAATAAGCTTAGGAACGCTTGCGCTTAAATTAAGGCTAGATACAAGATTTAATTTTTTAAGTATTAAGGATAAAAAAGTTAAAGAAAATCCTATATTAAAGCGAGATGGTTTTTTAAAAGGAAATTTTAAAATTGGAGTATTTTCTTTTTTAGCTAATTGCCCTAACTCTCCATCACTGGTTATGATAATTATTTTTGCCTTAATCTTAATAGCTTTTTTAGCCATTTTAATTGTTTCTTGTGTATTTCCAGAATGACTTATTATAAGACATAAAGTATTTTTATTAACCCAATTAGGTAGGTTAACATCCTTGTTTATTAAAAAGGGCAAGGAGATTTTATTTTTAATAAGATTTTTTGCAATATTGCCAGAAATGGCTGAGGCTCCCATACCGCAAATTAAAATATTATTAATATTTTTATAATTAGGAATCCTGGTTTTTTCAAAGATTTGTGTTGCTTTGGTAATTTGATTGGGGAAGTCTAAAATACTTTGTCTTATATTTGATTTATCTATTTTTTTAATTTCTTGTTTGTTTTTTAATGAAAGCATAATAAAAAAATTAATTTAATATATTTATTAATTTTAACACTTAGATTTTATATAGACAATATATATTTTTTTTATTATAATATACTAAAGAATTATAAATAATATTTTAAATTTATGTCTGGACACTCTAAATGGCACAATATTAAGCATACTAAGGGCAAAAAAGATAAGCAAAGAAGTAAGCTTTTTGGTAAGCTTTCTTCTCAAATAAGCAATGCTGTGAAAAAGGGAGGTGCTGACCCTGATAAAAATAATGATTTACAGTTTGCTATTGAAAAAGCAAAGGAAAATAATATGCCAAAAGATACTATTCAAAGAGCTATTAAAAGAGGGACGGGTGAATTAGGAGGTAAAAAGAGCATGCAAGTAATATATGAAGGTTTTGGACCAGGAGACGTTGGTGTTGTTATTGAAACAGTAACTGATAATAAAAATAGAACAAGATGATTTTGAGCTTAGTATTATTGATGCAGGAGTTCAAGATATTAAAGAAAACGAAGATACAATTGAAATATATACTAACCCAAAATCATTTAATAATATAAAAGAAGAAATTGAAAAACAAGGTCTTAAAATAAGTGATAGGGATTTAGGTTGGTTTGCAAAAACACCTAAAAAAATTAATGAGAAAGAAGAAGAAAAGCTTATTTCTTTTATGGAAGAGCTTGAAGATCAAGATGAAGTAGATGAAATTTATACTAATTTAGAATAATGATTATATTAGGCATTGATCCTGGCCTTTCTACAACTGGTTACGGGGTTATAGAAACTCAGGGCAAAAATAAAATAAAGGCCTTAGGTTGGGGGGTTATTAAAACTGATAAAGATAAAATATTTTCTAAACGTCTTTTTGAAATTAACCAAAATGTTAAGGAAATAATAGATAAATATCAACCTGATAAAGCTGCAATTGAAAAGCTCTTTTTTGCAAAAAATGCTAAAACAGCTATGAAGGTAGGAGAAGCAAGAGGAGTAGTGACTCTTGCTATAGAAACTAAAGATATTCCTATTTTTGAATATACCCCTCTTGAAATAAAGCAAGCAGTAGTTGGCTATGGTAATGCTACCAAAAACCAGGTTCAGGAAATGGTAAAGCAGTTTTTAAAATTAGATAATATTCCAAAGCCTGTTGACGCCGCTGATGCTCTAGCTGCGGCTATAACCTGTTTTCAAACAAAAAAATTTAATTAATAACTTCCAAGACCGAGTCTAAAAGGTTATAAAAACATAAAAACAAAAACTACAAGATAAATTCTTGTAGTTATTTTAATTTTATTATTTAAATTTTAATTCTTATTGAAGGGGATAAATATAACCTAATATTTTCCAACCATAATTATCTTGCCAAACACCAGTTTTGTTTAACAATGTTCTGCTTTGGTATTGTCCATTACCGGATGCATTTAATTCAGATATTGTTATATATGAAGAGTTTACGCTTTCAACATAAGCTACATGGCCCCATAAATCACAAGCCCAGGCATTACAATCTAAAGACATAATAGCGCCAGGTTTTGGGGTGGGGCTGACTTGATAACCATCGCTTTTAGCATGATAGTACCAACTTTTAGCATGGCCCCAATCACTAGGCACACATTGGTTTTCTTCAAGAGCCCACTTAAAAGCAGCCCAATCAGTACATTGTCCAGGATAACGATAAAAGCGATGACAAGTTGATGCAAAGCGTTTATAGCGCCAATCAGTATAACTATAATTGCCATTATTATCGCTAACAAAAGTTTTATTTGGCTCAGGCTCTGGTCTGGGTTTTGGCTTAGGTTTAGGTGGAGGGGTGCCATCAGGAACAATCAAGGTTTGTCCTGGAGAAATTTCATCTCCTACATTATTAAATTTAGAAATTTGTTCTATTGTGGAATTATATTTATTAGCGATATAAGAGATATTTTCACCATTTTTAACTTTATGAGTTATTCCATTTGTTGGTAAAATTTTAAGTT
>Ga0102934_1001851_pt1 | contig 14842 bp, 12 predicted proteins | sample SalPonR2_A_D1_MG_FD_78175 | JGI IMG/M metagenome (GOLD analysis project Ga0102934, IMG submission 78175) | Salt pond soil microbial communities from South San Francisco under conditions of wetland restoration - Salt Pond MetaG R2_A_D1_MG | ecosystem: Environmental > Aquatic > Marine > Intertidal... | reverse complement strand
CCCTCTACTTCATAGATGATGATTATCTCAGGTTCTATTTCAGATTTATACTGCCTTATAAAGAATTAATATACAGGGGAGAGAGTGAAACCGCATTGAAGAGATTAGATGAAAAGTTCAGTGTATTTTGTTCTTTTACTTACGAAAAAATTGCCAAAGATTTTCTCTGGAAGACCCTCAAACCGGACAAAATTGGGAGATGGTGGAAAAAAGACAAAGAAATTGATATTGTGGCGATGAAGGACAATCAACTCATCGTGGCAGAGTGCAAATGGACCAATAAACCGGTTGACAACAGAACGCTGAGTAAACTACAGGGCAAAACGGGGAGTCTCCTGGATGATTTAAAGGTTAAAACAGAGGATATTGAATACTATCTATTTTCAAGAAATGGTTTTAAAGGCATCCAGAAAACAGACAATATCCATTTAATCTCTCTGCTTGATAAGTGATATACTTAACCGGATAAATGGGTTGCACAGTGGAAGGAATGATTCAACAGATGAAAAAGGTGGAGTTGCTGTCACCGGCGGGAAACCTTGAAAAATTGAAAATGGCTTTTGCCTACGGGGCCGATGCGGTCTATATCGGGGGGCAGGCGTTTGGGTTAAGAGCGGGGGCAAAGAATTTTTCCGTTGAGGAGATCCATGAGGCTGTCAACTATGCTCATGAGCTGGATCGGAAGGTCTATGTCACCGTCAATATTATTGCACATAACGCAGATCTTCCCCAACTTCCGCCCTATTTACAGGCCTTGAATGAGGCAGATGTCGATGCCGTCCTTGTCTCCGATCCCGGTGTCTTTGAGATTGTCAGAGAAACGGCCCCCGGGATGGAGATCCATCTCAGCACACAGGCCAATGCAACCAATTACCGGACGGTCAGTTTCTGGGGCAGGCAGGGGATGAAAAGAGCCGTTGTCGCGCGTGAGTTGTCCCTCCAGGAGATAAAAGAGATCAGACAAAAGATCGGAGAAGATATCGAACTGGAAGCTTTCATCCATGGCGCTATGTGCGTCTCATACTCCGGGCGATGCCTCTTGAGCAGTTTTTTGACAGGAAGAGATGCCAACAGAGGCAGATGTTCACATCCCTGTCGTTGGCAATACTACCTGATGGAATCCAAAAGAGAAGGCGAATACTTTCCCGTTGAAGAGGATTCGAGGGGAACGCATATCTTGAATTCGAAAGATCTTTGTATGATAAGACATATCCCGGAGTTGATAAAGGCCGGTATCAAAAGTTTGAAGATAGAAGGCAGGATGAAGAGCTCATTTTACATTGCAACCGTCACAAGAGCCTACAGAATGGCGATTGATGACTATTATCGGAAAGGCGAAGGTTGGGAATTCAATCCCTACTGGCTTGAAGAGATTGAGAAAACAAGCCATAGAAAATTCACGACCGGTTTCTATTTTGAAGATAACGGCGAATCCACACAGGATTATTCAACCAGCAAATACACCCGGCATTACAGTTTCATCGGACTTATCAAAGAAAAGATCGAAAAAGACAAGTGGAGAATCGAACAACGGAACCGTTTCTTTTTAGAGGATGAGGTTGAGATCATCAGCCCCCGGGGGGTAAAAACAATCTTTTCAAAGGTTAAGGAGATCATTGATCCCGTCACAACTGAATCAAGAGAACAGGCACCGCATCCTCAGGAAGATCTGATCGTCCGGCTTGAAGGGACCGAGAATATCGAACTTGAGGAAAAATCCATCATGAGAAAGAGGACGGATAACCATTAAGACTAATAGATGGGATACCAGGACCGGCAGAATCACGTTAATCGTATTCGGGTTGTTGTTGTACATATTATTATCGTTTATTGCCCAATCACTTCATAAACCGGAAGGGTATCCCCTTGATGGGACATGGACAGTCGTATCAGACGATCAGATTACCAGGATCACATTACCGCACTTCGAGACTTCCGACCAGGAAAACGTGGTTGTGTATAAAACGACATTTGACAAAATGGATGCCAACACACTGGTCATCCCCAGCTTATCCGCATACGGGATTGAGGTCATGTTGAATGGGGAGCAGATCTACAGGATTGGCAACCCGGCGCAAAAGACTGCAAATATCTGGAACTATTCGCATATGGTAACCTTCGACAATAAACGCCTGAAAGAGGAGAATACACTTGAGATCAAGCTGTACAGTCTGTTCGATCACGGTATCGGAAATACTCCGTATCTGGCCAACCAAAGTGAGATCCTGACCAAGGTACAACTCGCCAATTTCTTCAAAAATGATATATTCCTCATCTCGATCGGCATCTCATTCTCCTTCGGCATTATTTTGATTATTCTCGGCTTTGGCATTCCAGAAAGAAAAGGGGTCCATTTCTCCTTTGGAATGGCAAGTATTCTTGTTGCCATATATATTTTTGATTTTCAGTTCAGGATCTCTACCGGATCGATGGTCAATTTTTTAACATTAAGAAAGATATTCTTCAGTAGTTTATATACTGGAATCTTTATGCTTCTCCAGGGCGTGGAATTTTTCATTTATGGAAGGCGGCGGTTTTCAAAATATCTACAGTGGATCATCCCGGCCATGGTACTTGCCATCATGGTCTCACCGAACTTCTTTGTTTTTCAGAATGTGCACGTCTACAGCCTTTATGTCGTCCTTGTCCTGATGCTGATCTCTTGTGTTGAGATATTTATGAGAATGCAGAAAGAGTTCCTCTTCGCGGCGACCTTCCTGGTGCTTTGTGTCATCCATGATGTATCAGCCGCCCTTTTCGGACTGGATTATACTTTTTACGTCGGTTACGGGATCATCCTGACAGTCTTTTCGATCAGCATCGTGATCATCGCCTTCTTTAAAAACACCTATTCAAACATGGAAAATGCGAGACGGAAAGCACAGAGAGATCCACTGACCGGCGCCTTTAACAGAAGTGCCTTTGATAACCTGGTCTTTAATGAAGACGACCTGTTGATCGTTGTTGATTTTGATGATTTTAAAGCCATCAACGATCGATACGGCCATGATGAAGGCGACAGGCTGTTAAAACTCTTTTACACAATATCTTCAGAAAACATGCGCCAGGGGGATATGATCATCAGGATCGGTGGCGATGAATTCGTCTTCCTGTTAAGGTCATGTCCTGTCGATAGTGCAAAAAAGCGGATGCGCCAGATAAAAGAAGAGATCAACGCCGAAACAGATCAATATACGTTTGATTTCTCATATGGGTTCCACAAGGTTGAATCCAGCATCGACAAAACATTCAATATTGCCGATAGTGCGCTTTACAAAATGAAAAACGCCAAAAAGCAAAACGGCTAACCGGTTTGAATCCTTCTGTACCGGCTTGCAAAGAACCCGGAAAAGACAAAGAAAACAAGAGAGATCACAAAGAACAGCAGCCCAATGGCTGAGAAATCAATGGATGTGATCTGGGTTTGATTTCTTGTAACGGTCCCGAACAAGGTCGGAAAGGACTTTGAGAGCCAGTATGAGAAGAAAAAGGAAAAGATCAACGATCCCGTCAGTATGGATATAAAAGATACCGCCTTCTCCTGAGACAGAAGCGCCATGATGCCGATTAAAATCGCAAAGCCTCCGGCCACTGCGAACGGAAGCCAGTTGGGCGTTGAAAAGCCGGGATACTGTTTCACGACATATGTCAAAATCCCGGGATAAACAATGTTCCAGAGCCATATGCCAATGAAAAAACCGGCAAGCAGACCGCCCAGAAAGAATATAAACTTAAAAAGCGCGAAGACGACTGCGGCAATCACAAGCCCGGTTAAGACAGTAAAGACGATTTCTGCTGTGGGATTTCCGGCAATAAGCCCCTTGACATACTCAATGTTGGCAATCACAGGGAAGACCAAAGTAGTCCCGGCAAAAAAACCGACAATTGCAATGATTACTTTGGGAAACCACCGGCTTGCGAGTAAAAGCGCAATGGCCAGTGGAAGAGAGATATACCAGTAATCAACGATACTGGTCAGTAATGGTAAAAATGAGTTGATATCGATCTGTTGAACATTTTGTATTTGCGTCACATTCCCCATAAGCTCCTCCTATTTGACAATCATACTCACATAACCAACCACATGTGAGTAATCTCCGGTCATCACACCGCTCGTTGAATGCTTCAACATCTCGGGTTGACCCATCTTACCCTCAAGAACGGCAGCAACCGGACCAAAACCACACATGGAGATATCCATCTCGCTGATCGAACCATACATCCTTTCGATGTTTTGTTCCAGTATGTGCGAAATAACCTCTTCATCCTTTTCCCTTGTTTCCGCCTCAGGTTCGTAATGATTTAAATCGGTTGAAGCGATAAAGAGAATATTCTTCTCTTCTTTCAGTTTCCTGATAACCGATCCAATTTCCATTGCTGTCTTTTTGCGTTGATCCATCATTGCGATTGGGAGGATCTTGATATCTCTGCCAAAGACATACTGAAGCAGGGGAAGATGAATCTCGATGGAGTGCTCATCAGTATGAGCCTCATAATTGGCCTCGGCATAATCGTATTCCTTTAAAAACTGACGGGCAAGGTCTTTGTCTATTGCCACAGAGCCAAAAGGGGTTTCCCAATCCCCATCGTCCCATACACTGACGGGCATTCCAAGACCCGTATGGCTCGGTCCTAACAGAACGATTGTATCCGGTGTTCCCATCTTTGCAGCCTCGACCATTCCCCAGGCAGCAACCGGACCGCTTGCCATGTAGCCTGCATGGGGGAGTATCATTCCATAACTTCTTTCCAGTTTCTTATCTGAAAGAGACGGCTCTACGCCCGGACCTTCTGAATGCTTGAAAAGACTCTTGATCTGGTTCCTCAATGCAAGGAGATTCCCCTGATAATATATGCCTGCCACGACCGGTTTCCTTAACAAATATATCGCCCCTCTCTTATTTTCAGTACTTCAAAGAGATTATACCATATCTGTAACACGAAAAAAGTCAAAATATAGTATAATCGGATTCGTTTGATTAGGTTACAAAACTAATTCCGGAGGGGTTCTTATGATAAAACAGTTCATATCCTATTACAAACCGCACCTGAAACTATTTTCACTCGATATCTCCTGTGCCTTTTTAATGGCGGGTATTGATTTAATATTTCCACAGCTGACAAGAAAGGCGCTTGACGATTATATCCCCAATTCAAACATGAACACCTTCTTCATCATGATTGTTGTCCTGGCGGTCCTTTTTACGATACGGCTTGTCCTAAAATACATCGTCGATTACTGGGGGCATGTGGTTGGAACCCGCATGGAGTACGATATGAGAAAAGACATCTTCTCACATCTGCAATCCCTTTCATTCAGTTATTTTGATCAGGTCAGAACGGGAAAGATTATGTCAAGGATCGTCAATGACCTGCGTGATATAACAGAATTGGCCCATCACGGACCCGAGGATGTCTTTATTTCCATCATAACACTCGGAGGGGCCTTTGTCTTGCTCTTTATGACCAACGTTTACCTGACGCTTATCGTTTTCGGATTCATTCCCATCATGCTGTTATACGGGATTGCAAAGAGAAAGAAGATGTCCAGAGCGTTTAAAACGGTTAGAAAGAAGATCGCCAATGTCAACGCCAATATTGAAAACAGTATCTCCGGTATCCGGGTCGCAAAATCTTTTACCAACGAAGACTTTGAAATGGAGAAATTCGATGAAGGGAACAGAGAATTCAGGGCCTCAAGAGAATTCGCTTTCAAGGCCATGGCTGAGATGACCTCGGGCATTGACTACTTCGCCAACATTCTGAAAGTAGTGGTTCTGGGATTCGGCGGATACTTCTGCTACAGAGGATGGCTCACGGTCGGTTCGCTGGTGGCCTACTTCATGTACATTGAGATCTTCATCCAACCCATCCGGCGTCTGATGATGTTCACCCAGCAGTTTGAATCAGGCATGGCCGGATTTGAACGGTTTCTTCAGATTTTGGATATTGAACCCGAAATCTACGAGAAAGAGGAGGCAGTTGATCTTAAAGACGTTAAAGGCAGAATCGATATCGATCATGTCAATTTTTCTTACGATCAGAAGGAGTATGTGCTGAAAGATCTGAGTTTCAGTATCCCGGAGGGTAGAACAATCGCACTTGTTGGCCCCTCAGGAGGCGGTAAAACAACCCTTTGCCATCTTATCCCGCGATTCTATGAGATCGATTCCGGCAGTATCAAGGTGGACGGGCATGATATCCGTGATGTCAGGATTGAATCGTTGAGAAACAATATTGGAATTGTTCAGCAGGATGTTTTCCTCTTTGCAGGAACCATCAGGGATAACATCGCATACGGCAAGGGGGATGCGACCTACGACGAAGTGGTTCAGGCGGCTGAACACGCCAATATCCATGATTTCATCATCACCCTTGAAAACGGTTATGATACTTATATCGGTGAGAGGGGAGTTAGATTATCCGGTGGGCAGAAGCAGAGGATCTCCATCGCCCGGGTCTTTCTGAAAAATCCGCCGATATTGATACTCGACGAGGCAACATCCGCACTTGACAATGAGACGGAATTGAAGATACAGCAATCGCTCGAGCGGCTTTCAAGAGGGCGAACAACACTGGTCATCGCCCATCGGCTTTCAACGATCAAGAACGCCGATGAGATACTGGTTGTGTCAAACAGCGGCATCATGGACAGAGGATCCCATCAGGCCTTAATCGAAAAGGGCGGCTATTATGCCAAACTGTACCATGCCCAGTTCAAGGGCTATCTGCCGGATGATATTTGAGTTTTAAAGTAATCAACGCCAGAAAGTTTCGGCAAGCACAAGGGTCTTCTTGCTACTGTCCGTGATCTTGTGTAAAACACGGCCGTTTTCAGTATATTGATTATAAACCCGTATCTCTTTGCCGAGATCAATCTCACGTTTATAAAAGACCCTTATCCGGCACAACTCTCTTTCCTCCGAAAATCCTGAAGGAAGCGAGTTGTAGAGCCACCGGATATAAACACTGTTGTTGACGTGATCATAATTATCAATATCGGTCCTGGATACCTTCAAGTGAACCGGTTCGATCTGATCGTGATTGATGGAAGGGGGATTTTTGATGGTGAAGGGACTCTCTTTACCGGTTACCCCGTAAAGGGCATACATGTAATCACGGGCCATCGCCGGTCTTCTTCTCTTGAGATTGATCAGAATCCACTTTGACTTCCCCCTTGCGATAACAGTCTCATCAGCATCTTCAAGGATGAATTCCCGAAATGCGATATATCGGTCTATTGAGTGGGCGATGGTCTTAACCGTCACCCTTTCAAGATAGTCAGGGTATCGCGAGATTTCAATATCCCAGTTCAGGATTATCCAGGCAAGCGATTCGTCCTCAAGGATATTCTTCTCCATATCATAGTAGTTGCCGGCCTTCTGTGCCACTTCATTAAAGTAATTGACAATCGTCACAACATTTGCCCTTTTCGAATAAAAGGCATCCGTATATCTGATTTCCATCTGCTTCTCTACGGTATTATTGATATGCATCACCCTGTTTTTGTCTCATTGTAGCATAAAATCTCTTTTGATAATGACAAACCCCCGCTTTTGTTGCAGCGGGGGTTTTTACAGGGGGATAAGATTAAAAATAGATCTGAGGACTTTGGAAGTTCAATGAAGAGCGTTCAAAAATGACCAAGGAATTTGCTCCGGGATTGTTTGTTTTAACCTTCTTAAAGGCCAGATAATATAATTTGAGATAGTTGTTGGCGAATGTCGGATAAGTTAACCCCGTGACAGTGGGCCAGTTGGCTGACTGCGTATAATAGTCGATCTGAAGGAGAAAATCACTGGTGAATTCCACGTACTGATCATCAGCACCGTTGTGGTCCACGACTGAATAATAGGTATCATAATCCGGATAGGCCCCCTGATCCGATCTCGTTGAGGCGATGAAGAGATCGAGATTAGGATGAGGAGTAGCCAGTCCGTCGAAATAATCCGTCCAGCTTCCGCCGTGGCATGTCTCGATGATAACTGAGAAATTAATGTTTGGATAGGCATTCATGAGGGTCACAAGACTGTTTGTGCTGAAACCTGTTCCGCCAACACTCATATACTGATGGCCGCCGTGTGCGACGATATAGATTGTTATATTGGACATTCGGATATGGTCATCGATTAAAGTCTGAACAGCATTTTGAATATCAATGGTGGCATTGTCCGGATAATCAACAGCTTCCACATACGAGGGTCCCATCAGTTGTTCCATCGCATCAACCACGTCATCATGGACATCCGACGCTTCACTGTATAAACTCTCAGAAGGTCTTAACCCGTTTACAACGACGGCTCCATAGGATTTCATATATTGGATGATATCGACTACAATATGAGTATAATCGGGGATATAGATCTCAACCGGATTCCAGATAACATAATCAGCTACAAATCGTTCTTTCAGTTTTTTTGTCAATACTTCCGGAGGCTCTCCGTTGACAACCGGCCTGCCCACCGTTTCTTTTTCATAGAGTTTGTCACCGTTTTTGCCTATGACGAGGATCTTACCCGGATGGTTGTAAAAACCGCCAGGTGCCTCATCCAAATAGAAAAGCCAACCACCTTTGCTGAGTTCCCTTGCCTGACGTATAGAACTTGTCCCTTCTCCGATTACCTCGGCACCAACTGTTTCTCCGGCTTGGACTTCACTAAGAAACATTCCCACCGATTCATCTTTAGAGTCCTGTTCACCAATCCATGTTAAAAAGATCGTTCTGGCAGTGTCATAAGTGATGGTAACCTGTGTACCGGTACCACTGCATGAGATAATTCCAAAGGATATGATTATAACTAAAACCCCTAAAAAGAATGCTTTTTTCAGTCTCATAAAACACACCTCCACAAAGAATTTTGGAACAAGTACAATTACAGGAGAAAACTAATATTGTCGCATGAGGTCTGTGTTCAAAAGCTTTGGGATTTTGTAGAAGATTTTAGTTTAAAACAACAGAGATGATCGTAGAAACGAAAGAAATTGGGGAAATCTGCTCCCATTAGAAAGGATATCATTAACTCTTTTCGGCCTAATGGTAGAGGTGTAACGAGATTTTACTTATAATATTATAACTTATTGTACCTAATAAATAAGGTATAAACTCACTTCCCAAAATGAACCCATCTATCATTAAACATTTTGAATGATTGCTTTTCCGTTAAACGGGGGCTTTTTTTCATCAGCCTGTTTATTTTTTTCTGGGATATCCGATAAGTCTATAACCCGTAATATTTAGAAGGAAGTGATTCTTATGGGTGTAGATGGAATTTCAAGTGGTGTTGTCTCTGCCGCAATGCAGATGAAAAACCTGCAGGTTTCCTCTGAGATTGAGACTTCCGTTATGAAAAAGGTGATGGATCAGGCTCAGGAAAACAATAAACAGCTGTTGGAGACACTACCAAAACAAGATGGTTTAGGCTCGGTTCTTGATGTACGGGTTTAGCAGAGGGGGAGGGGAAACTTCCCCTCTGTTTTTTTTAGGCTTATCCATAAGTTAATATACATCGGGTAGAATAGTATGCCGGAAAAATCAATAGTTAGAGATTAACCGTTGATTTTCGTTTGGTGTTATGGTACAATATAACACAAGCAAACTTATTTTATGAGGTGAGTATTATGAAGAAAAGTCTTTTAGTGGCAGCTTTGATTTTACTAATCCCCTTTATGTTCTTTGCGAGCGAGGTTTCTGAAACAGTGACCGATATCCTGGAAAGTGGTTTCGTCGAGATGAAGGCCGATGTTGCTGTCGGATCACCCGTGACAGTTGGCAACAAAACGGTTATCCCGTTGTTTGAAGCCAATACAAGCTTTGGAGGCGGACTTGGCGGACCAAACGGGGTTGCCTTTGGCGGGGGTGCCGGCGGCGGGCTGGACCTGCTTCCCTATTCAGTCCTAATCATATCCGAAGACGGTGTGGAAGTTGTACCGGTTTCAAACAAGGTTCCCTTCCTCCAGCAGTTGGTCGGTGTATTGCCCGAGGTCCTTCCGATGGTAATGGAATTAATGGGTATGGGCGAGATGCCGGCAGAAACAGAGAAAGCTACGCCGGTTGAACCCGAGAAGGAGCAAAAGGCAACTCAGTCAGTAGAGAGTGCCGTCAAGCAATTATCTGAGATGATGGCCGGAGAACTGAACGAAGAGACTTTGAGAGGGGCGAAAAAGGAAATCGATTCCCTCATCGCCAAAGCAGCACCAAACAACGCAAGGTTAAATGCATTGCAGGGTTATGTTACACTCAGGCTTATCGAATTTTCAACCCCCTTACAACAGATGAAGATGGCCATGGATGCACAGCGGCAGATCGAGAAAGCCCTTTCATTAGACCCGGATGACTACTTTGCGAATCTTGCAAACGGCTGGTTGAATCTGTACAGTCCGATGGGCAATATAAAGGCCGCTATCGGGTCATTCAAGAAGGCCATTAAGGGAAGGCCGAATTCAGCCGAGCCCTATTTTGGCGTCGTTGAAGCGATGACAAAAGCCGGCATGACTAAAGAAGCCCATGATTACGCTGGAGTCGCGAAGAAGATTGCACCAGACGAAGCCGAATACATCGATTCATTACTCAAAACAGACAAAGAATAAAAAAATAACATCTTCAAATCATCAGGGGATTTTTTTAAATCCCCTTTTATTGACAGAAGCTGTACCATTTGTTATAATACAGTAATCGTTATTATTTGAGGTGATCAGATGATTCATCTAAACAATTTCACAAAAAGATACGGCAAGCATCAAGCCCCGGCAGTGCAGGACATCAATCTCGAGATTAAACCGGGCGAGATATTCGGTTTCCTGGGCCCCAACGGGGCAGGAAAATCGACCACGATCAAATCCATCGTCGGCCTTCTGAAGCCATCCGGGGGAAGGATTACGGTAAACGGGTATGATATCGAAAAAGAACCTGTGAAGGCAAAGAATCACATTGGATATGTTCCCGATGAAGCCATCCTCATGGATAAGATCAGGGGGATAGAATATCTGAATTTCATAGCGGATGTTTTTTCTGTGGACCATTCGCTCAGAAAGAAAAGAACGGAGTCCCTCTCTGAACATTTCAAGCTTGTGAACGCTCTGAGAAATCCAATCAACACCTATTCTCACGGAATGCGGCAGAAGCTTGTTTTGATCGCGGCATTACTCCACAACCCGGAAAACTGGATATTGGATGAACCCATCGTGGGACTGGATCCTGAATCGGCCTTTATCCTCAAGAAGATGATGAGAAATCATGCCGACAAAGGGAAAACGGTCTTCTTCTCAACGCATGTCATGGAGATTGTCGATAAGATCTGTGACAGAGTGGGTATTATATCAAATGGTCAGCTGATATTCATTGGAACCGTTGATGAACTCCGCCAGAACAAAGGGGACAGAAGTGTTGAAGAAGTCTTTTTGGAGGTGACCGGCAGTGAGGCTGAAAACAACAACTTCTCTTATCTCGACGCTGATTAATGCTCACTACGGACTCTCAAAACGACAATATCAGTATTTCGAGAAGAAAGAGAGGATATGGGAACCGATTCTCTTCACCGGCGTCATCATAACGCTTTTGATAACGCTCGGTCCCATTTTTGTCAACCTTCAACAGGGAATGATTGAGGAATACCGGAAAATCGGGCTGGAAGCGTTGTTTTTAAACAATTCAATCATGATAACCGGAATGCTGGGTTTCTTCCTTGGGTTGTTCTTTGTTGTGAATGAATTCTTCTACACCAGGAATCTTTCTGTCCTTGTCCCATTGCCCTTAAAACCGAAAGAGGTTCTGGCGGGAAAGCTAACCGTTATTCTGTTGGATCAGATCTGGATATCCCTGGTGATTTTTTTACCATCAGCCCTCATTTACGGGGTTAAACTCAACGTTAATCCTGTCTATTGGATAGCCGTCTTTGTGATATTTGTTTTTGCACAGTTCTTTCCGGTCCTGCTCCAAACGATCTTTATTCTGCCCGTATCCCGATTTTTTAATTTCGGAAAACACAGGGATTTTATGGTGTTCTTTTTCTCGATTTTACTCCTTGTAGGCATACTGGGATTTCAATTCTGGATCAGTAACGATCTGATGTCCGGTGATGTTTCAGCGGAGAGGATGACTGAGATCATGTCTGATCCTGACAATATGATCAATAAAATCGGAAAGGCTTATCCGCCTGCTTTTCTCGGTGTAAAGGCCTTAACAACCACCGGATTTGCTCAGTTTTCCTGGCTGTTAGGATTCATTGGATTTCATCTCATCTGTTTCTGGATTGCCTTACTGATAGGGGAAAAGATGTACTATGAGAGCTTTCTCAAGTTCCAGGATCATGCCGGCCGGACAAACAAATTTACCACGAAGCAGATTTATTCTGCCATAGGCAAAAGGCGCTCTCCCTTTCAGGCACTGTTGTCAAGAGAATGGCGTTATTTTCTCAGAGTTCCCTCATTCTCCTTCAACGGGTTTGGAAATGTCGTGATCTTCCCGGTCTTAATCGTTATCTTTTACTTTGCAAAGAACAACAGTGAATTTCAAGTGCTTTTTGAAAAGCTCATGGCATTAAACCGATACAATCTTCCAATCGGAGCCCTTTTAGGCACTCTTGTGGGCGGGATGAACATGCTGTCATCAACAGCCTTCAGCAGAGAGGGGAAATTGCTCGGGGAACTTGAATCGCTTCCCATCAGCAGTACTGCCTTGTTCAAGGTCAAACTGATTCATGTCAGCATGATTTCATTCATAGGCCCTTTGTCAGCTTCACTGGCATTTTTCCTGCTCTTCAAAGCAACGTTTATAGAATGCATTCTGATGCTTCTGATTTCCATTCTACTGGTCCTCTTTTTGAATCTCGTACAGATTCTGCTCGATGCCAGTTTTCCAACACTGAACTGGGAAAATCCTCAAAAGGCGATGAAACAGAACATAAACGGATTATATACGATCCTGATTGTTTTTGGTTTTGTTGGGGCGATCGCTTTTCTGGGTTTTCTGCTCCGTGATGTTTTATCAGCCGGTGCCATGAGCATTATCCTCTTCCTCATCGGATTGAGCGGTTGTCTGGCGTTTTATTCCCTTTCAAAAGGGGCTGTCTCACGTTTGATGGAAAGAGATTATACCGGATAATCCTATTTTCAAGGATCAGTTCTGCCAGTACAGCGGTATATCAAACCGATTCTTAAAAATAATGAAAAATATTTTTTTACTACTTGACAAATCTCTTTTTTTATAGTATAGTATACCTATCAAACGCACTTAGTGCGAAGACTTTTAGGAGGAACACGTTAATGGCAAAAGGTACAGTAAAGTGGTTTAACACACAGAAAGGCTACGGATTTATCACACAGGAAAGCGGAGACGATGTATTCGTACATTACTCAGCTATCGAATCAGAAGGTTTTAAAAATCTCGAAGAAGGACAGAAAGTAGAATTTGAAGTCCAGGAAGGTTCTAAGGGCCCACAGGCCGCAGGAGTTTCTGTTTTAGGATAAAAATCATCACCATTTCGATAGATTTTTAAATGAAAAAGGCGGATCATTTCCGCCTTTTTTTTATTGTGTGCTTGAACCCTTAAAACGATGAGCTGTGATCTATTTTCCGGCTGTAGGTCACGGGCATAAAGCCTTCCAGGTATGAGTCCCCTGGCTCATGTCCTTAATTAGCTTTTTAACGCTTCAATTCTGTCAGACAAATAAAATGTTGATCAAAAGAGCAGTTTATAATATTGAGTTCTCCAAAAAACGATTGTGTTAGAGCTTCCAAACATGCTATAATTATATCATTATCCTATTAACGGTATACTCCACCGTTGTAACTTCCGTGAATGGTTGAAGTGAACCTGTCTTACGAAAAGGGGGGGCACATGAAAAGACTGATGAAGAAGCTCTCGAATATGACGCTTGAGTCCAAAATATATCTGCTTTCCCTCGGTATAGTCCTGGTTTTTTTGATCATGCTTTTCTTTCAGTACAATTATACCAACAGTCTGATCAAAGAAAATGCTAAAGAGAAAATGGACCTCGTAACCAGGAATATTAACGCCGATATCTCCGCCTGGTTATCAAAAAACGGCTTGATTATCAAGAACATTGCCACTTTCATCAAAAGCACCGCTGATGAAGCGGCTGTTATTCAAGTATCGGGTTTAAACGATAGCAGAATCCTTGAGATTATGAAGACCTTTCTGCATGAGAACCCGTTCTTCACCTCCATATACTACGGCGATGAAAACAACAAAATGATAAACGCAAGTGGTTGGGACCCCTACGAGGGATTTGATCTGAGAACCCGATCATGGTACAAAAATGCCCTCAAAGAAGACGATCTTGTCTACACCAACCTTTTCCTGAATGCCAGCAAGGATGATATCATCATCTCTATTGCCTATCCAGTTCAATTTGATGGTAAGAATGCTGTCATTAGCGGAGACGTCTCGGTTAAAACACTCATCAGTGAGATTGCCGGTAAGCAACCGAGTGAATCCGGCTTTGTCTTTTTAATGGATGAAGAAAGCAATATTCTGGCGCATCCCAGATATACCGACTGGGATATCCTGAATATCCATTATAAGGATGAGCGATACTCTGATCTCCTTGAAAAGGCGAAAAAGAATCAAACCGAATTCTTTGATTTTGAACTCGAAGGAGAAAAAGGGTTTGTCGTTTTTAAGCATGTTGAGGGGTTAAACTGGTACCTTCTAAGCTTCATCCCTTACAGCGATCTCAACGCCGCCACAGAGAATCTCCCGGGCAATTTTGCCATTATTCTTATTCTCATCACCTTTATCATCTTTATCTTTTTCAGAATTCAAAAGAAGAATATTGTAGAACCTATCAACACTTTGAAAGAGAAGATTATTGGACTGGATTT
>Ga0102934_1001849_pt1 | contig 14849 bp, 15 predicted proteins | sample SalPonR2_A_D1_MG_FD_78175 | JGI IMG/M metagenome (GOLD analysis project Ga0102934, IMG submission 78175) | Salt pond soil microbial communities from South San Francisco under conditions of wetland restoration - Salt Pond MetaG R2_A_D1_MG | ecosystem: Environmental > Aquatic > Marine > Intertidal... | reverse complement strand
TTAATGCTCCATACACCACCAAACTATTCATTTCCCATTGTTTTACTGCAATAGCAATGAATGCCCATACCCCAACCATGGCTGCCTCCCTCATATTTCGATTAAAAATGAGATAGACGTAAATGGCCGTGGCCATGCCTATCATAAAAAGAGCCCAATAGGTTTCGCTTATAAAACCTCCTCTCCATCCTATACTCACCAGCCAGGCTGAAAAATTTGCGACTGTAGCTACAATAATCCATCCTAAATAAATGCAAATCGGCCACCAAACAAAAAATATAATCCGTACTGGAGCATCCCATATTTCGAGACGTAACCGCAAAGTCAGGACGATCAATGAAAAAAGTAATACGAACATAATGAGAATGGAAAACTCAAGTTGTAAGTGCATCCACGCAAAAATCCAGGCTCCGTTGGCTACATTTGATAAGGTAAACCAGATCCCAACTTGGGTTAGGACTTCATCCTGTTTACGTTTAAACCATACATTCCATTGATACCCTACAAAAGCAATCAATAATAGATAAATCAAGCCCCAAATGGTAAAAGCATACCCGGCCGGAGTAAAGAGGTTTTCATAGTTGGCACTTACTTCTCCTACCGTCAACCCATTTATTTTTCCCGTTCCTGATAAATAGTTCATAAGTAATGCAAACAGGAAGCTAAGAGTATTTAAAATTAGAAAAATCAATTGCTTCATGAGGATGTATTATCTGCTCAAGTTATAAAGATTTCTCTAATGTTCATTAGACTCTTTAATATAAGGTATCACAACAGCTCAAAACAATTTTGGTGCACAAAAATGTAGCCTCGTTTTCAAGAAAAGTCCTGAGTGTCGTATTTCCACATCAGTCCTATGATTATAAAAATATCTGGCTTGGCGGCGGCAAATTTTTATTTTATCCGCCAGTTCCTCTAAGCAGTTTCTCAAATCTTCTATGGGCAGACCAACCAAAATGCGTGGGACAGTGACCTCATGAATATACGCTTTTGAGAGTCTAGTGAGTATTTTTTTCTAAGAGAGAACATATTTATCAAATTGAACGAAATAAAGCCCAACAAACACCTCATACCGCCGACTCCTGATGTTACCGCTATTAAAAGGTTTACTCGTTGTTTTTCCTATCGCTAATCTGTTGTAAATTACCTGTGACCCATGGAAGTGGCACAATGACCTCCGGAATGAGTGGCACAACATCACCGGAATAGGTGGCACAATGGCCTCCGGAATATGCAATGGGCACCCCTAGAATTTGAGCGATCTTTCAAAATAATGCAGTGTGAATAATAAGCTCTGACTTTCACTCTTGAGCGTAATTGTAGTCAAATAAGACAAAGCGAAAGCTTCAGCTTGCAAGGCGAAAAATGCATGATTTTTTCGGATACATGAATCCCATTATTAATTCCCATTGAAAGATCATCAAATTGATGCTTAGTTTATAACCATTTTAACCGAAACACACTCTAACAACTGGGACTTATAATAAAAAAGAGTTATTTTTGGTCTTGGCATGGTAGTTTGTTTGATCACCCCTAATTTATGATAAATGTCCATATCATTTTTCTAATCCTTAATATCGTTTTGGACGGGTAATGATAAAATAATAATCTACATCAATGAAGATTCAGGAATACCTTGCAAAGAATACTTCTCTGTCGGCTCAAGAGTTAGCTGATTTAGGCCTCAAATTCAAGGAAATGACTGCAGAGGCTGGGGAGTATATCGTAGAACAAAAAACAGTTTGTAGAAAACTATTGTTTTTGGAAAGAGGATGCGTCGCTATGTTATACGAAAGAGAAAATAAGACCTTTATCAAGGATTTTATTTTCGCTTACAGTTTTGCATCAGTTTACGAAAGTTTCATCACCTCAAAGCCTGCTAGGTATTCTTTGAAAGCCATAACGGATTGTAAGTATCAATCCATTTCATTTCATGATTTAGAAAAGTCTTATCGTTCTATACCAGAATTAAAAGAATTGGCGGCTCGTCAAACAGAGGCGGCCTATTTAAATATTACAAAAAGGTTGGAATCATTAATTACATTATCTGCCGAACAACGATACCTGGAATTATTAGAACGCAGACCCAAACTAATTTCTGAGGTGCCTCTTTATCTCATTGCTTCTTATTTGGGCATTACAGATGTTGCACTGAGCAGAATAAGAAAGAAAATCATGTCCTGAGATGTGACAAGCAATACCTTGCCTCACTGCTGGCTCGGACTCTATCAAAACATTGCTAATTGATCTACTAAAAAAAGTAGCGCATTGCTTTTTTATTATAACAGTCAACTTTTTATATGCTTATTTGACTTTTTTCTAGGATCAGATCTTTCCTGAACTCCTCTCTTTTAATATATTTTTTGCAAGTTCAAGCCTGTTCTTCCTAACTTTTACTATTTATGCAGGTTAACCTAACCCGAAAAAATTCAAGCAATTTTCGCCCTACGGGTCAATTTTTATTCAAATCATTCATTTATAATGACTTACATGTTTTACAAGTGAGCAAATTTGGAATTTGTAATACTCAAATTTGTTTTTTTTTAGATTTTAATGAGTTCGAGGGTTACGTCTTGGATAAAAAGTTTACTTCTAGTTAATTACCATTTTAACATCCCTTAACTTATGTGAGCTTTATGAATAATTCCGGCCAATAACTATTCGCACTCATTTCTTAACATAGGTTCAGAAAAATAGAGGAATAATGTTATTTCTTTGTCAAAAGAAAAACAAAATCTATGTTCTTTAAATACAACTTGTTCATCGCCTTTCTATTTTTAATAGCTCTGGAAGTAAGCTCACAGTCTGTCGCCGGCCTTAGTGTTGGTGTTAGTAATAATGATGAGCACATGGAAACGGTATGGTTGCAACATCAGTGGACAGATAAATTTAGCGCAGGTTTACAGCTTCGCTATAGTCAAATCAAGTACCGGTTTGTTGATGCGATAGCAATTTCTGAAGGTAGCACCTTCTTTGGTGGCTTTGTGTTAGGATTTAAGATGAAAGAAACAGAAAAGTATAGTCTGAACTTTAACTTAACAAGTAGTTACCGTTATTTATCTAATGAAGAAAATCCTGAATTGGCCGAGTCTACAAGCGGACTAGAATTTGATCCAAATATCCTTGTCGCCCTGAAATTATCCGATAGATTAACACTTCATACTGGCGCCATGTTCAGGACTGCTATGCAGCTTCAAAAAAATCAAATACTAGACGAACAATTACCTTCCGCAATCGTTCTTGCCGGCTTATCCTACAACATAAATAATCACTCTATCGCGCTGAGAGCATACTCAGGGCCCATGAACGGAGCTAGTGGTGATACCATGAAATATTTTAACCAAATATCCTTAGGTTATCAGGTCTTTTTTGGCCAACCGTCTGACGGATTCTTTTCCTTTTTTAACTTCTAAGACCATCTAAACTAAACATTATGAGGTTCCAAAAAACAATAATTGTTTTATTTCTTGCGTGTATAAATACCCCCGTCTTTTCTCAACAATCTGATGATCCGACGGGTAAGAATGTAGGGTTTTATTTCCAACCCGAATATTCTGCCATGTTGTTGAAGAACAATGTCGGCAATGCTGTTGGTTTTAGTTTAGGCATTCGTTCTAATAACGGGAAGTGGGATCTGGGAATCAGATATTATGGTAGAAGCGGCCCTATTAATGCCCATGATGATTATTTCTTAGAATTACCCGAGGGCCAAACTTACAATGGTAAATCGACTTTAATCTTGGGTGCAGATCACGGGTATCTTGGCTTAGAAGCGGCATACTCCATGAAACTGAAAAACAAACGAATAGCGCTTAGGTTTCCAGTGTCTTTTGGTCAACTTGGTGCTGGATTTTACCTGAGAGGAGAAGACCGCTTTACTCCGGATGGGTCAAGGACAAGTGTTTGGGAAGATCTGCTCCAAGAAGGAAATGATGCGGGTTTTGCTCTTTGCTCGGAATTGGGCTCTCAGATTTTATATCAGGTGAGTAAAAAAAATAAACACATCCATATCATGTTGGGAATCACTTACATTCAAACATACGGCTATGAAAGTTTTTTGGGAGATAAAGATTTTTACAACAATAAAGTGAGGGTTTCTACTGGGTTCCGTTTTAGCTTATAGCTATCTTCCTTTTGTTATAACAGATAAAAAGCAGCGTGTGCATAGATCAATTTCTTATGATCTTACCTTCGACATACCTAGTAATAGTTACCTCCTCCCTCGGGGTGAGTTTTACACCTATCTGTCCCCTTAGAAAGGTCAATCCTTTATATTCGGCCGGCGAATCGTAAATACCCGACTCACATTAAATCCAAAATGAACTCCTCCACCTCCCCAATCTCCGGTCGTTTCCGTGATAAAACCTTTCTCAATCATTGAAGTGGAATTGGTAAAGTGCAATTGAAAAACGTGACCGCCTGTTTCTATATCCAGACCAATAGATAGTGAGTTTCGATACCCCGGCTCAAGTTGATCGGGAAACACATAAATATATTCAAGGTTGAGGGCCATGCGTTTGGTCAACTTTAAGCGCGTTCCCATACCCAAGGAAAAAACGTCATGCGCTTCTTGTTCCGTTTCTACCAGATTTCGATGAACTAGTGTAGGACTTAATTGAAGGCTAAATGCTTCGCTAAATTTACGCCCGACGATGAGCTGATGGGTATAAAAAAGCCGCGAGGAAAAGTAATTTTCTCTGGCAGGATTGGGCCAACGTGTTCCGGTCACCGCTATACTTGTAAAGTAGGATAGCGTAATGGGCATTACTTTCGCTCCGGAACTCTGTCTCAGAAGGCGATACTTCACATAACCATCATAGGTCTTTTCAAAACTACTTCGACCGATACCGATCATCATATTTTCAGTCAAGCCGTAATCCCCTCCAATCCGTATACTCGCGGCATCCAGACCGAAGAGCTCGTAAAAGCCCGTGTTTACCATGCCAAAACGATGTGAAATTTTGATATCTAGCACCCCCGCCGAGGTGTTTTCAAGCGAATGCAAATTGATCACCCGATTGGTCTTAAAACTCGCAAAGGCATAATCTACTGTCTCCTCGTCTTCACCTAAAAGAGATAGTAAATCTTCCTGTGCCAATATCGCCGAGATTGAAGTCAGCGTGGTAGCAAAAATTAAAACAATGCTCCGCAATGTCATATTCATCTTTTATTTTAAAGGCTCGAGATTGGCCTCCACTGTAATTTCTACCTCCTTTGCTATATTTTCACGTACGACTGCAGGAATTTCAATTTCGTAGTCTTTTACCGCGACGACAAAGGTCGACGAGACCGATACTTTATCACCAGTGAAGAGAATTTTCCCTGGCGCTGTAATTTCTCGCTCCACGCCATGAATAGTCATTGTCCCTTTCACTTGTACATCCTGAGCTTCGGGCTTCATTTCTATATTTTCAGGCTCAATAATTTGCCCCTTGAAGGTCGCCTTTGGAAATTTATGACTTTCCATATAGTTTTCATTAAAGTGCTCCTGCATCAAAGCTTTCTCAAATTGAAATGCTTTTATAAGTACAGCAAACTCCATGCGTTGCTGAGAAAAATCTACGACGCATGTCCCGGTTCCGTTATGTGCTTCTATTTTTTCCATAGGGGCCTCACTAAAAAAAGAGACCTGGGCTTCTCGCGTAAAGTATTTTTGGGCTTCTACTGTGGATATACTTCCAATAAGGATGAATATCCCGCTAATGATTATTGTTTTCATTTTGTTTGTTGTTTTAGGAGTTCATTATAATGCAGCGCACCAGCACGACGTCCATCAGCTTGCCGGTGCAAATTCCGCGTACCGTAATCTTTTCCCCTTCTGCTGGGATGTTTTTTAATGCGCCGGCTTCGAATTCACAAATAATACCGGCCATCATATCTTCAGTTTGTAATTGTAAGGTTGATTTTTCTTGTTCTATATTTACTCTTTCAATGGTACCCGTAATTTCCACCATTTCATCGAGGTATTGCTCGTTAGCCTGGGATTCATCTTCTTCGTAAGCAGAAAATAATTCCTGTGCGGTCATTTGAGCGCTCACCTTCTCTGACATCAAATCTCTATGTGGCTTATTGTATTGTTTGTACCCAATAATGCCGCCGATCACGACAGCTACAAGAAGTATAATCAGTACATTTCTTATTTTCATCATTCTTAGTTTTGTGGATAGCCATTATCTATCCAGGCTTCAATTTGTCGAATTTGACATTCTGGAATTTTAGGATTCCCCTGCGGCATAGGGGAAAACCCAGGATCGTGCCGTACCACACCCAATAATGTTCCACTTTCAACCTGAACAGACACCTGCTCATAAGTTTCTAATTTAACATTACCAAAATTACTCGATGCATTATGGCAAATCATACAATGATTGTCCAAAATAAGACGGATATCCCCTTCATAGCTCACATTATCCACATTGCATTCTTCACCTGCGTAAAGCACCTCCTCAACATCGTAGTAACAGGAGCTCAAAAGGAATAGGGGAAATAAAAATAGGACGTATCTTATCATGTTTTAATTATTAGGCATTCCGTCATCTATCCATAATTCCATTTGTTCGATAGCACAATCACTAAGTTGGACCCCTCCAAAGGGCATGTTGACATACCCGGCTTCCCAGCGAATCGCTCCCAACAAACGCCCCCGATCTACTTGTTGAACAACTTGATCATAACTATCTAAACGTATTCCTGCAGATGGTAAAGATGCATTATGGCACGAAATACAACCACTTTCTAAAATCGTCTGGATTTCCACACTAAAGCGAATATTGTCGGTATTACAATCTATTTCATAATCGCAACTATCATTGGTTGCACCCTGTAATATCCAATTTGAGACGAGCTGTATCTCTTCTACAGAGAGTCTCTGGGCTGGTGGAGGCGGCATGCGATCATCTTCGTCCTCATCCGTTAACACTTCGTACAAATCGCTGTTGTCCAGACGAAAAGGGGTAACCACTCCGGAATTTATGACTTGTTCATAAGTAGTCAGAATCACCCCATCTTGCGCACTCTCCTCATTATGACATCCACTAAAGGCGCAATTCGTTTGGAGTAAAGGTAAAATATCCCGCTCAAAATAGACTTTCCCCGGATCACAAGGATCTCCCATCATTGTTGTATCGGTATCTGTGGTATCTATATCCGTCGTGTCATTCATGTTATCATCGATATCATAAATGGGATCGTGAACGCATGACGGCATCATAAAAAGCAAAACGCCGAGCAATAGTCCTATTAATAGGGTACATAATCGCTTCATACTACAAGATTACGAATAATACAGGCTAATCATTTGATTTCTATCCTTTAAACGATGTGAATGGGAATATTTTACATTGAATGGGAGCAGGGAAAATACCGGAGAACCAAAAGGAGCTGTATCTTCGTTATATAGCTGGACATAGATAAAGCCGTAGGGTATGATGTTTCATAGATTTTACTTCCTTGCTTTTTTTTGCTTGATGATGTTTAACCTGACAGCCCAGGAAAATGAATCATCTATTCTTTCCTTTTCTGGTGACGTTAATTTTCACTCCGATGCACCACAGGAACAAATACGAGCTCAATCTACCAAGGTAGTTGGGGTCATAGATACCTTGCGCAATACCTTTGCTTTTCAAGTTCCTGTAAAAAGTTTTGACGGCTTTAATTCAGATCTCCAGCGACAACATTTCAACGAAAACTATATGGAGTCAAATGTTTATCCCCAATTAACCTACACTGGTAAAATATTAGCTCCTATAAACTATCAAAAGCCGGGAATATATCAAGTAAAAACCAAGGGGTCTTTTCGTATTCATGGCGTGGAAGGGGAGGAAATTATAGAAAATACCATAGAAGTTCAGGAAAATCGTATTTCTATTTTATCTGACTTCTACATTAGGCTGGCGGACTATGATATCCGCATTCCCCGCATTGTTCAAATGAAAATTGCTCCGCTTATTCATATACAACTTGAAGTGAAAAATACGCCTAAACCGTGATTCGCTGGAGTATCTTTTTGTTTTACTTTCTGTCCTGCTCAGTGCTTGCTCAGTCTTTGGAGTTGCGCTACGATTTGCCCAGACAGCTTAAAGCCAGTCAGATTTCTTGTCTGTACAAAGACCCTGCAGGAAGTGTCTTTTTAGGTACAGAAAAGGGTTTATTTAGCTTTGATGGGCGTGATTGGAATGTTTTTTCTCTTCCTGATAGCCTGGAAAAGAAAGAAATTTTAGCCATTACATCTTATCATCAAAACCAGCTTATCGGCTTAGATAATGGTACTTTACTCCTTTTTAATGGGTATTCATTTAAACCCTTTTTCCCGCAAGTCTTATCTCTATCCCACCCGATACAGAAATTTGTTTTCTCACCAAATCAGGATCTTCTGATCGCTACCTATGGAGATGGCCTTCACATCCTTCATACCGATTCTTCCGTCACTCATTATTCATTGAAACAGGGGTTTCCTTCGCAAGACATTTATGATGTATCCATCACTCGGACAGGACTCATCTGCCTGGCTACGGATAGAGGCTTGGTTCGCATCCCTTCCTCATCTTCACCCGAGCTTATTCTTCCCTCTCATTTCCTCTTGCATCTGACCCATCCCTATGACACAGATTCTACGATTCTGGCCGTCGATTATGAGGGAACTATATTTTCCATTAGTCCCACAACGGTAGACACACTATTCTCAAAATCCTTATCTGCAAGAGGAATAGTAGCTAGCGCTTCGAAGGATGTATTTGTGATTGATAAAGATACGATTTGGAAAACTTCAGGTCCAAATTATACGGATATCCAAGCTGTCATGACTCATCCTAAAGATGTTTGGCAAAATGTATGGATAGATCAACAAAATCAAATGTGGTTAGTTAACACCCAGGATCAACTCATTGTGGTTCCCACCCATCTCAAGCAGTATCAACCTCCTACACCTCCGGTTCAGTGCATAGCTGCTGTCGATTCTCTACTTTTTTTAGGAACAAATAAGGGGTTATTTACTTATCATCCCGGGAAAAAGACCGTTTTACATCATTATTTATCCAATTATAATCTGTTAGACCTGGAATGGATTCCTGAAAAACAAGAACTCTGGTGCGCTTCATTTGGTCAGGGTATCTTTGTAATTAAGGTGAAGCAGGACCGAGTGGAACACCTAACGGAGTCTCAAGGTCTGATCAATGACAATGTACTCAGTATACATGTTCAGGATAGTATAGTTTTAGCTGCAACACTGGGCGGCCTTTCCATTCTTGATGTCAACACGCACCAATCCATTGTTAACTTATATGATTCTATTCCCCAATCCCAATACATTTATGACGCAGCTATTGATAAAGATAGGATTTTGTGGTTAGCCAAAGATCGCCGTGGCTTACTTCGCGTGGACCAAAAAGGTAATATTTCTTCCTTCTTTGGAAAGTCTACGATCTATCAACTGATGCAGGATGATAAGGGTCTATATGCTGCAAGTTCGGAATCAGGGGTACGGTATTTGGATCGAAACACTTTGGATACGCTGCATTTTTTAGATGACCGCAGTTGTTTAGCCATGACAAAAGACAAGTGGGGATATCTATACTTTTTGATGGAGGATGGCATACATATACATCAGCCCGAAAACCGTTATTCTGTTCCTCTTTATCCCCAATACACTTCAGAATATCCCTATCTTTTTACTCATGCTTATGACTTGGATGATCAGGATCATCTCTGGTGGGCACAGGGACCCTCGCTCTTTCATTATATCCCTCAGAAAAGCCATCCTTTTCAGGTTTCCCTGCGTATTCTTAATTATTCCCTGGGCGATGAGCTTTTTACAACCGGTTCCAATGAGGTTACTGTTCCCTTTACAAAAAACACCTTTCGGATTCTCTTTAAAGGACACTGGATGAATGATCCCAGCGCGATTTCTTATCGATATCGCATAGAAAATTACGATATCGGATGGCAGTATAGTCAGGATCACAGTGCGGTTTATCCCAATCTCCCTCCCGACGACTACACGTTTATCGTTGAGGCAGATTTACATTCGTCTTTTCTTCAACCAACCATAAAAAAAATACATTTTACGATCGAACCCGCTCTTTGGCAACGGCTGTGGTTTCAAATTTTAATAGCCGTATTAACATTAATAGTTATCACTTTAATCTCGCGTTATATTATTCGTAGAAATAAAAGAATGGAGGAGCTTAAAGCGGCTCGAATTCGCTCTGAATTAGAAACGATTAAGAGTCAGATTAATCCCCATTTTATGTTTAATAACTTTAATACCTTACTCAATATCGTGGAAGAAGATCCGGAAGAGGCAGTAACCTACATCGAGCATCTCTCTGATTTCTACAGAGATATGTTACAATTTAGAAAAGAATCAGTAATTACCATTCGGGAAGAACTAGATATAGTAGAGCGCTATTTTTATTTACTAAAGCATCGCTTTGGGAAGGCCTTATTCTATCGTATCCATGGAAATGTATCTAAGCATAATTATGTAATCCCCTTTAGTATTCAATTGTTGGTGGAAAATGCAGTCAAACACAATGTCGTTTCGCTCCAAAGGCCGCTAGAAATTGATATTTATATTCAATCAGATTATATAATTGTAAGCAATAAAAAGCAAGCAAGAACTCAACTTGAAGATTCTACGGGCTTTGGCCTTGAATCTATTCAAGTACAGTATAAAAATATTACCGGTAAATCCGTAGCGATAAGGTCTGATGAAGACACCTTTGAAGTCAAACTTCCGATCATAAAAGATAAGAAAATATGAAAGTGGTTATAGTGGAAGATGAAATGCCTGCAGCACAACGCTTACAACGTTTAATTCATCAAACAGACCCAGAAGTGGAGGTCATAGCTGTTCTCCATAGCTTAGAGGAAGCGCTGTCTTACTTTGAGCATCCCAAAAATATAGATCTGGTCTTTCTGGATATATCCCTGGGAGATGGCGATAGTTTTAATTTGCTAGAAAAGCGGGATATCGAAGCGCCCATCATTTTTGCCACGGCTTATAATGACCGCAGTTTGGAAGCGTTCAAATATTTGACGGTAGACTATATCTTAAAACCGGTAAAAAGGGAGGTGCTGGCAAGAGCATTGTCCAAGTACAAGCAGCATTTTATTTCAAAGGAGGATACAAATGGTCAACATCCCATTAGCGGAAACCGGCACCTTATAGAAATACGCGGGCGTTTTAAGGTGGTTCCTTACGATCAGGTCGCCTATTACTTTATGTACAATCATCTTCCTTTCCTCATGACTTTTGAGGGAAAGAAATACCCGGTATCCATGAGTATGGATGAATTAGAAACGACCTGCGTGAATGAAGACTATTTCCGTATCAACCGTCAATTTATTATTCATAGAAAAGCCATTTCAAAATTGCAGCGAACAACCAAATCGCGGCTTCAGCTCACGCTGAATCCTCCTCCTCCTCAGGATGAAAAACCCTGCAGTAGCACTCAAAGATCACCCCAGTTTAAAGAATGGCTGCAGGGAAAGTAGGCGGTTTGTTTAGCTAAGCGCGAACATAAAACTTTGCTTTTAATATGGCTAAGAGCAGTAAAAAGGCAAAAAACTGATGAACGACTCCCCAAAATACAGGAATACTTCCGACAGAAAATAAGACGGTGAGTACACCTAATACAAATTGTATCAATACAAAAAGGGCAATTCGAACACTTACAGCTCTTAGGCGATCATCGAAGTAGTGATGATACAATCGGTGAGCAACGAATAAAGAAAATATAGCCACAATGTAGGCCATGATGCGATGCCCGAGTTGTACAGCTGCTTTAACAGAAACCGCCGGTTCGTAATCCATCCAATTTGCACGCGAAAGTAAGGTCTGTTGGTCTAAGGCTGCGTAAAAGGAATCACTTTGTACAAAAAAGGGCCAATGTGGATGTAATAGGCCCGCGCGCATACCTGCCATCAATCCGCCCCACAAAAACTGGATGAGCAATAGAAAGATTAATAGCAGCAATAGGCGGTGGAAGCCCCGATGTTTTTTGATCCGATTCCGAGGGGTACGCACAAACAAAAGAGTCCAGTAAATAGCGGAGACGGTACAAGCAGCTATAAATAGATGAGTAATGAGATTATAAGCATTGACCCAGGTTCGATCATCATTATTCAATCCACTGGCTACCATAAACCAACCAAAAATGCCGGCAGAGGCTGCAAATAGAAAAACGACGATGAGGTGATTGCGCAACGGTCGATCGATCATCGAACGAGATGCAAAATAGAGAAGAGGAATAAGGAAGACCAGGCCCATAAAGCGAGCCCAAAAGCGATGTATCCATTCCCAGAAGTAAATCCACTTAAATTCCGATAAAGACATATCAGCATGCAAGCGTTCATACTGCGTTTTGGCCGCTGTTTTATAGAGATCAAACGCTTCTTCCCAGGCATCTTCAGTCAATGGAGGCACAATGCCCTCCACTAATTCCCATTCCGTAATACTCAACCCACTATCCGTGAGGCGCGTGATGCCTCCTATCAATACCTGGATGAGAACCATAGCGAGTCCTATCCACAACCAGTATGTTATTCTTTTATCGTATTGCATATGTTGTTCTTAACAGTTTGCAGGGTCTCTTAGGGTCATAAATCTATCATTTTTACAGAAGTAAAGATACGTGATCTCTTACCAACAATTTTTTTCTGTATTAGTATTGATATTATATATTTAAATAAAAACTACTACTATTATTAAGAGTGTTAACATGTGGATAATATGATCTTTAAATCATTGTGTGTTAACTTACTAACATTAAGATATGACTTATTCAACTTCTAAGTGAACCCTATTCGTCCTTTTAATACTGATTATGTGTTTCATTTACTACCATTTTGAAAAAGTCCAAATCAGAAAGATGTGAATAAGAATTTAAATTTCCAGTGGTTAAAATAGGGATATCCTAGTGCAAAAAAAGAGAGGAAAAAGGACTTGTTAGAACATGAAGATTATGATATATATGTAAGCCCCTGAAAAAAGTAAAAAAGGGAAGTTGTTCTTTTTTGTTCTTCTTTCTTTCCACATCAAATATAGAGTTTTTAGGGTTTATAAGTAACTGTCATTGTGATTATTAAGAATATATATTCTTTGATATGTTAATATCTTTTCTGATATCCATTACCGTACTTTATGGGATTCTTTCTGTTTTGTATAACGGGATAGAAGATGTGATCGCTGATCTGGTCAAGCTAACGATTTGCTACGCGTAAAGGATGTGGAGGGTCCCGAAGGGAGCCCGAAAGCCGCGATAAGAGGCTGAGGGCCGAACGAAGGTGGAGCCCGGAGCAGCCTGACCCCGGGCATCTGGCAACAGACTTGTCATGGAGGGGGTGCTATATAGAGAGGAGATGGCTGGTATTTCGCAAAGATAGCGAGCCCGGGGATACGCCCAAAACATAAAAAAGCGCCTACTGAAATGAATCAGTAGACGCTATAGATGTAAATGAAATCTAAGAAGGAGTGCCTATCGGTTCAGAACGAAAGGGATAGACTGGTTGCCTTCTGCTGTCGTAAATAAGATTCGGTACATACCCGTGCCACTCTGCCCTAAGGTAATCGGTAATCGGTGGGCTCCTGCTGGAAATTCGCGATCGGCTATCGTATGAGTGATCTGCCCTGTGGCATTGTATAAACTGATATTTATACGCTGGCGCTGTGGAACTTCAAATTCTAAGGTGCTTTGACCTGAGCTAGGGTTCGGATACACAGTCGGTTCTGAATCGAAAATGACTGTATTGACGCTACTCACAATGGGCATACCATTTAACTTTACGTTATCCAGGAAAAGGTTATTTCCACCATCAGAAACCACTTCAAATTTAAATAGAGCCTGCTGATTTTGCATGTTTGTGATGCGAATACTGTCTGTTTCCCACTGATTGGAACGGGGTACAAAAAAGGTATTAATGGGGTTACGCGTGCTGAGATCTGAACCCATTTTTTCATATACGAGTGTCCAGTTTAATCCGCAATCATATGAAATGTAACCCTGGAGTGCGTCCTCGCTGCGGGGGCTACGTCGTTGTGCATGAGCACGATCAAAAGTGATGATAATCTCTGAAGCATCTTCGTCCACGGAAAATTCTCGAGAAAATAGGATTTCTCCCTGAGTATCAAAATCAACTGGAGACCATCCAAAGAAATTGACTATCATCGATTTATCGCTTTGTCCGTAAGCTCCTACGGGTGAAGCGGTTCCTACATTATCGCTATTTACAATTCGCATAAAATCTGACGGATTATCGAAGGTGACTCCTTCTGGCGTTTCAGTAAACGCCGGATCATTCTCGAAACCGTAGTCTAGATCGAACAAATCGACTTGTTCCACGGCCAGGATAAGTTCGGCATCAGATTCATTGACGAGCGTATTGACTGGGCGTACGGAAGAGCCATTCACATTTTCATACGAAAATAAGATGTTGGCAGAGCCTCCGGTTAGTGTCATGGAATCCAATTCGATTTGCAGGGTATCTCCGACCGAAATCGTGTCGGTAATTGCTTCTGTAGTCACCATTCCATTGATGTTGGTAAGTAAGTCGAAGGATGTGATGCTTTGCCCTCCATTATTGACCACATTTACTGAAGGAAATAAAGTCCGCTCACAGAGGGATCCCGTTGCAAAAGAGTTGTTTTCAACAAAGTCCAGATTGGGGTAGATAGCAGGAACGGGGAGACGCTCTGTTTTTGCCGCATTATATATCGTTCTATCAGATTGACTTTGCACAAAAGCCACAAACGATAATTCGCTCAAATTATACAATTAGTCAGGAAGCATCACATCCACATCTATGGTGATGGTAGTATCTGCGGGAATCTCTCCTATGGAAAGACCTTGGGC